>JGI24649J20148_1000001_pt1 | contig 84463 bp, 66 predicted proteins | sample MalvirmetagMSP81_FD_20148 | JGI IMG/M metagenome (IMG submission 20148)
TTTTTGAGGTAGGAGCTACATGCATTCAGGGAAACGATGGCTGATCGGCCTGATATTGCCGGGGCTGCTCTACGCCCATGCGGCGGGGGCGCTTGAGTTCAGGGAAATAGTGGACAAGGCCAAAGCAAGGGCTGAAGGTGAGTATCAGCCACCACCTTCGGTGCCCGGCTTTCTTAGGAACCTGAGCTACCGAGCCTACCAATCCATCCGCTTCAATCCACAAGCCAGCCTTTGGCGGGAAGGGCGCTCCCGTTTCCAGGTGATGATGGTGCCACCGGGGAGCTATTACACCCATACCGTCAAGTTGAATGAAGTGGATGCCGACGGTGTAAAACCCATCCCGTTTGATAAATCCGGGTTCAGCTTCCCGGACCCGGAACTCGCCAAAAGGGTTCCCGCGGACCTGGGCTATGCGGGCTTCAAACTCACGTACCCGATGGGCCGTGGCGACGAACAGAATCAATTTCTGGTCTTCGCCGGCGCAAGCTACTTCCGGGGCGTGGGTGCCGACAATCACTTTGGCCTGTCGGCGCGGGGTATAGCGATAGACACCGGACTGCCCTCCGGAGAGGAGGTGCCATCGTTTGTTGAATTCTGGCTTGAGCGGCCGGGAGGTGGCAGTGAACGTATGCGGGTTTACGGCCTGTTGGACGGCCCTAGCGTCGCCGGTGCCTACCGTTTCGATATCCAGCCTGGCAAAACCACACGTATCGATGTCACTGCTGAGTTGTTCTACCGCAACCCGGTGGATCAACCGGGCCTGGCGCCACTGACGTCGATGTTCTACTACGGCGAAAATACTGCCAGGCCCCGGGGTGAATGGCGGCCCCAGGTGCACGACTCAAGCGGACTGCTGATTCATGACCAGGGCGCGGGCGAATGGTTGTGGCGCCCTCTGACGAACCCATCGCGCCTCCGGCTCAGCTACCTTCAGGTTGATCGCCTGGCTGGCTTCGGTTTGATGCAGCGGGATACCCAGTTTGACCAGTTTGAGGACGCCGAGGCTCGATATGACAAACGGCCCAGTGCGTGGGTTGCGCCAAGGCAGGGATGGTCGAACGGCGAGGTCGTGCTGGTTGAAATCCCCACCAACGCGGAAACCAACGACAACATCGTTGCCTTCTGGAAACCGAAGGAGCCAGTAAAGCAGGGTGACCATCGGGCGTTTGCCTACAGCCTTCGTTTTGGCGACAAGGACGTATCCGGGCAGGACACCGGGCGTGCGCTGCAAACGTTTGTTGGAGATGGCAATCGTCCCGGAGGCGGCACGGAAGAGGGGGCCTACCGAATCATTGTTGATTTTGCAGGGGGGCCGCTGGACGATCTCAAGCCTAATGCAGCCATCGTCAGCAAGGTCAGTGAGGGCAGCGGAAACAGCGATGCCGTTGAGATCATAGAGCATTTCGTTGAGTACGTTGAGGCGGATGGCACCTGGCGACTGTCGATGCTGGTGCGCCCCGTCGGTGAAAAGGCTCCGGTGCTCCGAGGACAACTCCTGCTTGATAATGAGCCACTGACCGAGACCTGGACCTATTCCATCGGCCCCGGATTCCGGGCTTGGTCAGAAACAGTAGAGCGGAGATTTGTTCATGCCGGAAACCTTATGCCAGCAGGCAATCGAGAGGGTCATGACCTATCTGCGCGACGATGGCGTGGAACTGGACGCGGAAACCTGTCGACAGGTGTTGCGTTTGGTTGACGGTGCCATGACAGAAGGTGATGGGCCAGACTTGCCCGCCCGGTGTATTGAGCTCGTGCCGGACTACTTCAACCTGCCGGGAATGGACATCCCGGCGCCCATTCCACCCCTTATGCGCGGCCACCTGGGGTACTACCCCCATGACTGAGGTCATTAATGCAGCCCCAATCGAGCGTTCGGGAACCTGGCGACGTACCGCCACAGTGCGTCGTTTTTTCCTGACACTGTTTGTGGTTGGGCAAACCGTTGTTGCCAGTTACTTCCTGCTCTGGATTCTGCCGTATCACGGCGGCACATGGGTGGAGCTCGGCCTGCTTGCGCTTTTCATCCTCCTTTATATGTGGATTGCAGTGGGGTTCTGGACGGCCGTGTTTGGCTTTGTGCTCAGGCTGGTAGGGGGCGATCGCCACAGTCTTCTCAAGCGCCATCCGGAGTCGGAACTGGAAAACACGGCGTTGGCCAAAACCGCCATCGTTATGCCGATCTACCATGAGCCGGTGCAATGGACACTCAGTGGGTTGAAGGCTGTCTATCAGGATATTGAGCGGACCGGGCACCTGGACCGCTTTGAGTTTCATATCATCTCCGACAGCAGGGACCCGAACGTCTGGCTACAGGAACAGGCCGAGTGGCATCGGTTGTGCGAAGAGTTGGGGGCCGAGGGGCGGCTGTTCTATCGTCGACGGCGCGTCAATCTCAATTTCAAAAGCGGCAACGTTGCGGACTTTTTGCGGCGTTGGGGCCGTCGTTACCGCTATATGGTTGTTCTGGATGCCGACAGCCTGCTGAGCGCGGGAACCATCGTGAAAATGGTGCAACTGATGGAGCGGGAACCCAACGTGGGTATTTTGCAGACCGCACCCACCATTATCAACGGTGAGTCGCTCTTTGCCAGAGTGCAGCAGTTCGCGAATCGCCTTTACTCGTCGTTGTTTGCCACCGGTCTGGCCGCCATACAGATGGGAGACGCTGCTTTCTGGGGCCACAACGCCATTCTGCGTGTCGAGCCATTCATGGCGCACTGCGGTCTTCGCAAACTACGGGGCTTCGGGCTTTTTCGCGGGCCCATCATGAGTCACGATTTTGTGGAAGCGGCCTACATGGGGCGCGCTGGTTATGAGGTGTGGCTTGAGCCTGAGCTTGGGAACAGTTTTGAAGAATCACCGCCCACCATTTCGGATGAGCTCTCCCGGGACAATCGCTGGTCCAGGGGCAACCTCCAGCATCTCTGGATCCTTCTGTTCGGGCGGAAGTTGCGCCTGGCCCACCGGATGGCGCTGCTGAACGGCATCATGGCGTACCTTGCGTCGCCGCTCTGGTTGGCGTTTCTGATTCTGACGACCGTTGAAGCCGTGCAAATGACCGTCGCCAGCATCAATTACTTCCCAGAAGGGCACCAGGGGCTATTCCCCCTATGGCCGGAATGGCGGCCGGAATGGGCTATCGGGCTTGCGTTGAGCACTCTATCGCTGCTGTTCCTGCCAAAGTTTCTTGCCATCTTTGATGCTGTAATCCACGGCCTTGTGCGGGGCTTCGGAGGTGTCTGGCGGCTATTTCTGAGCGTGATGCTGGAAATCGTTGTGTCCGTGCTGCTGGCTCCGGTCAGGATGATGGCCCACAGCCGATATGTTCTTGGCGCTCTTCTCAACGTCTCTTTGTCCTGGGCAGGGCAGAACCGTACCGAAGAAACGACATGGCGGGACGCTTTTCTGACCCAGTTTCCCGGCATGCTCGTGGGGGCTGGCTGGTCCGCCTTCGCCTGGAGCCTGGACCCCATGTTTTTCCTCTGGTCCTTGCCGGTAGCCGTACCACTTGTGTTGGCGGCCCCGACATCGGTGGTGCTCAGCCGCGTATGGCTGGGCCGGGCCTTCCGGAAAAAAGGGCTTCTGGTGATACCGGAAGAGCTTACGCCAGTGGCGGTATTGAACGACGCCAGACGCGCAAGGGCCGTGGGTGATGAGGTCCCGGTGATTACTGCCGTAGAAGCAGCCGTGATCCGGCCTCGCTTGAACCGGCTCCACCGTGCCCTGGCGCGCGCTCATCGCCAACCCAGAAGAGCAGAGTTGCTGGCGCCATTGGTACGGCGGCTCGCTGACAAAGGGCCGGAGTCATTGTCCCGGAACGAACTCAGCCAGGTGTTCCGTGACCGCACGGCACTGGCGGAACTGCACCAGCTTGCCTGGCGTTCATCGCCGGACAGTTGCTGGGGGCGGCGAATATCCAGTCTGGGCAAGACAAAACCTGAAGAGTAAAGGCTTCAATATTAGACGGGAGCATGACATGGACAGACGCACACTGATCAAAACCTTCGTCAGTCTGGCGGGAGCCCAGGCACTGCCCCTCTCGGCATTGATGTACAGTGGTTCCGGCGTGGCGGGCGAGGTTGGTGAGCCCAAGCCATTCAGTTACGCGTGGCTGAAAGGCCATGCGCGGGCATTGGCCGGCGAACCCTGGGTGTCACATGAAGGGGAGTTGCCCGGCTCGTTGAAGAATCTGTCCTGGGACGATTACCAGGCGATCGGCTTTCGCCCCGAAGAAGCGCTTTGGCGTAACGACGACAATGCGTTCCAGGTGCAGCTTTTCCACCTTGGCCTCTACTTCAAAACCCCGGTGCGCATCCACGAAGTGGAAGATGGTGAGGCCCGGGAGCTGGCGTACAAGCCGGAATACTTCCGTTATGAGGGCGAACAGCCCCTGGGAACCCTGCCGGAGGATCTTGGCTATGCCGGGTTCCGTGTTCACTTCCACACGGACTACGAGCGCGACCTGGCCGCTTTCCTCGGCGCCAGCTACTTCCGGGCGGTTGGGTCAGAGATGCAATACGGGCTCTCCGCCAGGGGGCTGGCGATCGACACCGCACTGGAAAGCGGGGAGGAGTTCCCGCAATTTTCAGCCTTCTGGCTGGAGAAACCGAAACCGGGCAGCCAGAACATGGTGGTCTATGCGCTTCTGGATTCACCCAGCACGACCGGCGCCTATGCCTTTACGTTGACCCCGGGACGGAACATGGTGATGAGCGTGGATGCGGCGATATACCCGAGAAAACCCATTCAGCGGGTGGGGGTCGCGCCACTGACCAGTATGTACCAGACCGGTGAGAATGATCGCCGTATGGCCTATGACTGGCGCCCGGAAATTCACGACTCGGACGGGCTGTCGATCCTGAACGGGCAGGGCGAATGGCTGTGGCGGCCACTGGTCAATCCCCGCTCTCTGCGGGTAAATACGTTTGTTGACAATAATCCTCGTGGCTTTGGCCTGCTGCAGCGCGACCGCCGGTTTGCCAACTACCAGGACGACGGCGTGTTCTACGAGAAACGTCCGAGCACCTGGGTCACGCCTCACGATGACTGGGGCAAAGGCAGTGTGATGCTGGTGGAGATTCCCACCAAGGACGAGACGTTCGACAATATCGTCGCCTTCTGGCACCCCGAGAAGCCCATGGAGCCGGGGCAGGAGTATCTTTATTCCTACACGTTGTCATGGGGGGCCGAGCCGCCGATGGAGCCAGAGGAGCTGGCCACGGTCCAGGCAACACGTACGGGATTGGGGGGCGTTGTCGGGCAGGAGCGAAAATATTTCTCCTGGCGGTTTGCCGTGGACTTTGCCGGCGGCGCGCTGCCGCTGGTGGGGGACGATGCAGAGGTAGAGCCGGTGATAACGGCCAGCCGTGGGGAGGTGGAAATCACCTCTGCGCGGCCATTGGACTCCATTGGTGGTTATCGGGCGATGTTTGACCTTGTGCCCGACGACTCCCTGGAACCGATTGACCTGCGTCTTCAGCTCAAACTCGGTAACCAGGTGCTTACCGAAACCTGGTTGTACCAGTACACGCCGCCTCCGAAGGACGAGCGCACGCTCTATTAGCCTTGCTTCTGGGCGGTGAAGGCTGCCGCTCTGTCAACAATTACGCTGCCAGGTAATTCGGGATTGTTGACAATAATTGAGTTAGGGCGTAGATTTCCGGTAATTCCAGTCACTATTGTTGACAAAATATGCCGGAAGCTATCGCCCAAACCTATACCCGTGCCGATGAAGCCTTCGATTGTCTGCAAACGGCCATCGTTAAGGGCGACCTTGCCCCTGGCGAAAAGATCGGCGAAGTCGAACTCTGCTCCCGTTTCAATCTTACCCGTGGCCCGCTTCGCGAGGCGCTTGGCCGCCTTGAATCCCGAGGGTTGCTGGTGCGCCGGCCCCACGCCGGGGTAAAGGTGGTCTCAGTCAGCGCTGATGAACTCATGGAGCTCTACCGCATTCGCGAAACCATGGAGGGGCTCGCCGCCCGTCAGGCCGCCGAGCGGATGACCGATCAGGAAATCGCTGACCTGTCCGCCACCCTCGATAGCCATGAGCGAATGATCGAACAAGCCCAGGGCCAGGCCTACTATCAGGCGGAAGGCGACTACGACTTCCATCACCGAATTGCCACCGGCAGTCGCAACACCAAACTCGCGCAAATGCTGCTGGGTGATCTTTACTATATGGTCCGGATGTACCGTTACCGTTTGAGCACGTCATCCGGGCGCCCTCACATGGCGCTGGGGGAGCATCGCAGAATTGTTGAAGCCATCGCTCAGCGTGACGGCGAGCTGGCGGAATTCCTGATGAAACGACACATCCATGCGGCCCGCAAAAACATCGAGAAAAAGATCCAGCAAGGCGATTTAACGATCTAGAACCTTCACCCCAAACAACGAGGTTACTCATGTCCAAAACACTATCCCCAGGCGCACGCTTCCGCAAAGCCCTGAAAGAAAACCACCCCCTACAGATCGTCGGCACCATCAACGCCTATACTGCCATGATGGCGGAAAAGGTCGGTCACCAGGCCATCTACCTGTCCGGAGGCGGTGTTGCCAATGCGTCCTATGGTTTGCCGGATCTGGGCATGACCACTCTGAACGATGTGGTCGAGGATGTCCGCCGCATCACTGCGGCCACCGACGTCCCGCTGCTGGTAGACATCGATACCGGATGGGGCGGGGCCTTCAACATTGCTCGCACAATCCGTGAAATGGAACGCGCTGGCGCAGCGGCGGTTCATATCGAGGATCAGGTGGCCCAGAAACGCTGTGGTCACCGACCGAACAAGGAAATCGTCTCCCAGGAAGAAATGGTGGATCGCATCACGGCCGCCGTGGATGCCCGTCAGGACGATGACTTCTTCATCATGGCTCGTACCGACGCGTTCCAGAAGGAAGGCCTGGACGCCGCGATTGAGCGTGCGAAGGCCTGCATAGAGGCGGGCGCCGACGGCATTTTCGCCGAAGCGGTGACCGAGTTGGAGCACTACAAGGCCTTCTCTGAAGCCCTGGACGTGCCGGTGCTGGCCAATATTACCGAGTTCGGTGCCACGCCGTTGTACAATCGCAAGGAGCTTGCAGAAGCCGGCGCCGGTATGGTGCTGTATCCATTGAGTGCCTTTCGCGCCATGAACAAGGCTGCACTGACGGTTTACGAAAACATCCTCGAGAAAGGTGACCAGAAAGACGTGGTTGATCTTATGCAAACGCGGATGGAGTTGTACGATTTCCTGAACTACCACGATTTCGAACAGAAGCTGGACGAGCTGTTCCAGCAGAAAAAGGGTTAATCAAAATCCAAACATTGATGAGGGGGAAAACCATGGCTGAAGCAAAAAAACTCGGAGGCGCAGGTCTTCGCGGCCAGGTGGCTGGCGTAACGTCGCTGTGTACTGTTGGCCAGTCCGGTGCCGGCCTGACCTATCGTGGCTATGACATCAGCGATCTGGCGGACCACGCCCAGTTTGAAGAAGTGGCTTACCTGTTGTTGCGCGGCAAGCTGCCTAACCGGCAGGAGCTTGAGGACTACAAGAAAAAGCTTGTGAGTATGCGTGAACTGCCATACGCCGTGAAATCCGTACTGGAGCATATTCCCAAAGACGCCCACCCCATGGACGTCATGCGCACCGGCTGCTCCATGCTGGGTAACCTGGAAACGGAGACCGACTTCAGTCAGCAGGACGACAAAATCGATCGCATGCTGGCACTGTTCCCGGCCATCATCACCTACTGGTACCGCTTCGCCCATGAAGGCGTGCGCATCGATACCGCCAGCGACGTGGATTCCATTGGCGGCCATTTCCTGGAACTGCTCCACGGCAAGAAACCCAGCGAACTGCATGAGCGCGTTATGAACGTGTCGCTGATTCTTTATGCAGAGCATGAGTTCAACGCCTCTACCTTCACGGCTCGAGTGTGCGCTTCCACCCTGTCGGATATCCACAGCTGCGTGACCGGTGCGATTGGTACGCTGCGCGGCCCGCTTCACGGTGGCGCCAATGAGGCGGCCATGGCGCTGATCCAGAAATTCCAGACCCCGGACGAAGCCGAGAAAGGCCTGCTGGGCATGCTGGAGCGCAAAGAGAAGATTATGGGCTTCGGCCATGCGATCTATCGGGAGTCTGATCCCCGCAACGCCATCATCAAGAAATGGTCCGAGGAGCTCGCCAAGGAAGTGGGTGATACCGTTCTGTACCCGGTATCGGTTCGTTGTGAGGAAGTCATGTGGCGCGAGAAGAAGCTGTTCTGCAACGCCGACTTCTTCCATGCCTCCGCCTATCACTTCATGGGTATCCCGACCGAATTGTTTACCCCCATCTTCGTGATGTCACGGGTGTCTGGTTGGACCGCCCACGTGAAAGAGCAGCGTGAGAACAACCGCATCATCCGCCCAAGTGCCGATTACGATGGCCCGGCGGATTCGAAGTGGGTGCCGATCGACGAGCGGCCGTAATCCGATAAACCAGAATTTGAGTACCGCCCATGAACACTGATTACCGCAAACCTCTCCCGGGTACCGACCTGGAGTATTTTGACACCCGTCAGGCTGTGGAAGACATCCAGCCTGGCGCCTACGACAGACTGCCGTACACCTCCAAGATCCTGGCGGAGCAGTTGGTTCGTCGTTGTGATCCATCGGCACTGACGGATTCCCTTAAGCAGCTGATCGAACGCAAACGGGACCTGGATTTTCCCTGGTACCCGGCCCGCGTGGTCTGCCATGACATCCTTGGCCAGACGGCCCTGGTAGATCTGGCTGGCCTGCGCGATGCCATCAAGGAAAAGGGTGGTGATCCGGCGAAAGTCAATCCGGTGGTGCCCACCCAGTTAATCGTGGATCACTCGCTGGCCGTTGAGCACGCCGGTTTCGAGAAAGACGCGTTCGAGAAAAACCGTGCCGTGGAAGACCGCCGCAACGACGACCGTTTCCACTTCATCAACTGGACCAAGACCGCGTTCAAGAACGTGGATGTGATTCCTCCGGGCAACGGCATCATGCACCAGATCAACCTGGAGAAGATGTCGCCGGTAGTTCAGAACCGCGACGGTATTGCGTATCCGGACACCTGCGTTGGAACCGACAGCCACACCCCCATGGTAGACGCCCTTGGTGTTATCTCCGTGGGCGTGGGCGGCCTTGAAGCCGAAAGCGTGATGCTGGGCCGCGCCTCCATGATGCGCCTGCCAGACATCGTGGGTGTGGAGCTTAAGGGCAAGCTGCAACCAGGAATCACCGGTACCGACATGGTGCTGGCTATCACTGAATTCCTTCGTAAGGAAAGGGTGGTAGGTGCCTACCTGGAATTCTACGGAGAAGGCGCCGACAGCCTGACCGTAGGTGACCGGGCCACCATCTCCAACATGACTCCGGAATACGGTGCCACGGCGGCGATGTTCTATATCGACGGCCAGACCATCGATTACCTCAAACTGACCGGTCGTGAAGACGAACAGGTCGCCCTGGTTGAGAGATACGCCAAAGAGACAGGCCTGTGGGCCGACAGCATGAAAAACGCCGAATACGAGCGAGTGCTGACGTTTGACCTGTCCAAGGTACATCGTACGCTGGCGGGCCCGTCTAACCCCCACGCGCATCTTCCCACCTCCGAACTGGCCGAGCGCGGTGTTGCCGGCAAATGGGAAAAAGAAGAGGGCAAGATGCCGGACGGCGCGTGCATCATCGCCGCGATTACCAGTTGCACGAATACCAGTAACCCCCGCAATATGGTGGCCGCAGGCCTGATCGCCCGTAATGCCAACAAGCTGGGCCTGACTCGCAAGCCTGGGTAAAGACTTCCCTGGCGCCGGGCTCCAAGACGGTAAAAATGTATCTGGAAGAAGCCAGCCTGATGTCCGAGCTGGAAGAACTCGGCTTCGGCGTAGTGGCTTTCGCCTGCACCACCTGTAATGGCATGAGTGGCGCACTGGCCCCGAAGATCCAAAAGGAAATTGTTGATCGGGACCTGTATTCCACCGCCGTGCTTTCGGGCAACCGGAACTTTGACGGCCGCATTCATCCCTACGCCAAGCAGGCGTTCCTGGCATCGCCGCCGCTTGTTGTGGCCTATGCGATTGCAGGCACCATCCGCTTCGACATCGAAAAAGACGCCCTGGGGCACGACAAGGATGGCAACCCCATTACCTTGAAGGACATCTGGCCGGATGATGCGGAAATTGACGCCATCGTGAAGTCCAGTGTGAAGCCGGAGCAGTTCCGCAGCACTTATATTCCGATGTTCGACATCACCCGGGATGCGCACGCCAACACCAACCCGAACTACGACTGGCGCCCCCAGAGCACCTACATTCGTCGCCCGCCGTACTGGGAAGGTGGCATGGTAGGCGAGAAAACCCTCAAGGGTATGCGCCCGCTGGCGGTGTTGCCGGACAACATCACCACCGACCACCTGTCGCCGTCCAATGCCATCCTGATGGACAGCGCAGCCGGTGAATACCTGCATAAAATGGGCGTGCCGGAGGAAGACTTCAACTCCTACGCCACCCATCGGGGCGATCACCTGACGGCTCAGCGCGCCACGTTTGCCAACCCGAAACTGTTCAATGAAATGGTCCGGGACGAGAATGGCAAGGTGAAGCAGGGCTCCCTGGCGAGGGTTGAGCCGGAAGGCAAGGTCACCCGCATGTGGGAAGCCATCGAAACCTACATGGAGCGGAAGCAGCCACTGATCATCATCGCTGGCGCCGACTATGGTCAGGGTTCCTCCCGTGACTGGGCGGCCAAGGGCGTGGCCCTGGCGGGTGTGGAAGCCATCGTGGCTGAAGGCTTTGAGCGCATTCACCGCACCAATCTCGTTGGCATGGGTGTTATGCCCCTACAGTTCGAGGAAGGCACCACACGGCAAACCCTGGCTATTGATGGCACCGAAACCTATGACGTAGAGGGCACAGCTGCACCGCGTGCGCAACTCACTCTGGTTATCCATCGCAACAATGGCAGCACCGAGCGTGTGCCCGTGATCTGTCGTCTGGATACAGCGGAAGAAGTGTCTATCTATAGTGCTGGTGGCGTGCTTCAGCGCTTTGCCGAGGACTTCCTGCAATCGGAGGGCGCCGCATGACCCACGCGCCCCAGATCAAAGTCCCCGCCACCTACATGCGTGGCGGCACCAGCAAGGGCGTATTCTTTCGGTTGAAGGATCTGCCGGAAGCGGCACAAGTCCCGGGCAAAGCCCGGGATAACCTCCTGCTGCGTGTGATCGGCAGCCCGGACCCTTACCAGAAACAGATCGACGGCATGGGCGGTGCTACCTCCAGCACCAGCAAGACCGTGATCCTGGCCGAGCCGACACAACCGGACCACGACGTGGACTACCTCTTCGGTCAGGTGTCCATCGACAAGCCGTTCGTCGACTGGAGCGGGAACTGCGGCAACCTGACCGCCGCCGTCGGCGCATTCGCCATCAATGGTGGTTTCGTCGCTCAAGAGCGCATTCCGGAAAACGGTATTGCCACGGTTCGCATCTGGCAGGCCAACATCCAGAAAACCATCGTTGCCCGCATTCCCATCACCAATGGTGAAGTGCAGGAAACCGGTGATTTCGAACTGGACGGCGTGACCTTCCCGGCGGCGGAAGTGCAGGTGGAATTCATGGACCCCGCCGATGGCGAAGGCGCCATGTTCCCCACCGGCAACCTGGTGGACGAGCTGGACGTACCCGGTGTTGGCATCCTCAAGGCCACCATGATCAATGCCGGCATTCCCACCATCTTCCTGAATGCAGAAGACATTGGCTACAAGGGCACGGAACTGCAGGACGACATCAACAGCAATCCCGAGGCCCTGGCGATGTTTGAAACCATCCGTGCCCACGGTGCTGTCAGGATGGGACTGATTCAGTCCGTGGAAGAGGCCGCCAGCCGCCAGCACACACCCAAGGTGGCGTTTGTGGCAAAACCGTCTGATTACGTGTCTTCCAGTGGCAAGCCCATCGGGGCAGGGGATGTTGACGTACTGGTGCGGGCCCTCTCCATGGGCAAGCTCCACCACGCGATGATGGGCACCGCGGCTGTCGCTATTGCGACTGCGGCTGCCGTACCAGGAACGCTGGTCAACCTCGCTGCCGGCGGGGGGGACAGAACGTCCGTGATTTTCGGTCATCCGTCCGGCACCTTGCAGGTAGGTGCAGAAGCCAGACTGGTAAACGGCCAATGGACCGCCACCAAAGCCATCATGAGCCGCAGTGCGCGAGTGCTTATGGAAGGTTGGGTGAGGGTGCCAAGAGATAGTTTCTAATGGGGAAGCTCAGAAAATCCGAGAGCTAAAACGCTCTGATGTTGACTGTCAGTAAACCTGGCCGTAAACTCTCCCTATGTACTTCGTGAAATATAAAAAATCCGCACTCAAAGCGTTGAGAAAGGCTCCAAGGCCGATAGCAGAACGGATAATGTCCGAACTCGAAGCGATTGCTCTGGATCCTGAGAATTATCATGGCGACTGGAAGCCCATGAAAGGGAAGCCATATTGGCGCCTTCGTCAGAGTGGGTACAGGGCGATCTGCAGTTTTGATAATGGCAAACTGATTTTACTGGTACTGAAAGTTGGCGCCAGGGGAGATGTTTACAAATGAGCGTACAGATCATTGAAAAGTCAGGAAAACCTGAATACGCAGTCATTCCCTATGCGGAGTATCAGGAACTGCTTGAGATGGCACAGGATGCGCGTGATACTCAGGATGCCGATGCCGCTAAGGCGGAACTTTTGGCTGGAGAGGACGAATGCATTCCTGCGGCTATCGCCAGGCGTCTCGTATTGGGAGAAGAGCACCCTCTGAAGGTTTGGAGGGAATATCGCGGCTTCACTCAGGAGCTTTTAGGAATTGAAGCCGGTATTGGAAAATCATACGTCTCACAAATTGAGGCTGGTGCCAAAACCGGTTCAACAAAGGTTCTTAGTGCACTCGCGAAAGCTTTGGAGGTTGAAATAGACGACCTGTTGGATCGGTGACGTTTACTGTCGTCGGTTATCTATTGGCCATCTTGCAATTGGGGGTGTCGGATTAAGGCCTATAGGGGCCTTAATCCGACAAGAAGGCTTACGCCTTGATACTACGGCGACGCAGGCCAAAGCCCAGGGCGCCGAGGCCCAACAGCGCCAGGGTGCCGGGTTCCGGAACAGGGTTCGTTGGAGTGATCGGGCTGCCAGCTGCAAAGTTGTTGTTGTCAGTATCCGACAGGAAACTGAACATGCCTGAGAACAGGCTGCCACCAAAATCGATTGCCATGGTTGTGAACAGGTCGTCGTAGAACACGCCATCGAGAGACAGCTTGTCAGAGTATTCCACGTTCACGGTTGTGCCATCGGCCAAGTCGCCGGTATTGGACAGTGTGAACGGCTTACCCTGCGCTGAATTCGGGGAACGGAAATCACCACCGAGAATGTCGAAAATCGTGTTGCCAGGACGCCCGTTCAACACGATGCTGGTGACGTCTTGAACCGAATTGAAAGTAAACGGGGAGTTGTAGGTGTCCCCGTTGACAGACAGGCTCCAGCCACTGCCGACGGCTTCGCCGTAGGACGTGCTGCCCACAGTACCGTCGAATGCTACGGTTTCACACGCAGCGCTGGCAAAGCATGTGGTGATTTCCATGCCATCCATCAGTGAACCGTCGGTTGAATAGCCGGTCAGCATTTCGGTGTTGTAGAGGTCGCCGTCTGAGTTGGTGACGTTTACGATCGGTGCTGCGTAGGCATTCCCAGCCATTGCAGCGGCCAGTCCCAGGCCAATGACTACCTTGCGGTTAAATCCTTTCATACTTCCTTCTCCTTGCGTTTTCACAGATGTCCATATTCACCCTACATTTCCTGCAGAGTGGTCTCCGGACTGCGTTCTCAGCAAGAAAAAAGCCAGCTTGGATATTTTTCGGTTAAAACAGCCGGTTGCCATTTTCTGAATGCTCTGGTCACCGGTGAGGCATTGAAAAGTGTATAAAAAGTCAACGCTTAAGATCTGGATGGCTGTATCCCGGCCGGGCCGATGTACTAACCTGTTTGGCATGACTGTTTTTCGTTCTTAGTCTCTCACTGAGATCCAAAACCAATAAGGGATTCGCCATGAGCTCCAACGCTGATCAGAACATTCGCCCCGACTATGACGACGTCCTGCAGGCAATCGCCGACTACGCTCTCGGCTATCGGATAAAAAGCAAAGAGGCTTGGAATACCGCGAGAAACTGCCTGATAGATACCCTCGGTTGTGGCCTTCTGGCCCTGCGTTTCCCTGAATGCACCAAGCACCTTGGGCCGCTGGTTGACGGCACCGTTGTACCCCATGGCGCCCGTGTTCCGGGCACGCCTTACAGACTCGATCCAGTAAAGGCGGCCTGGGATATTGGCTGTATCGTGCGCTGGCTGGACTACAACGATACCTGGCTGGCGGCGGAGTGGGGCCACCCCTCGGATAACCTGGGGGGCATACTGGCCGTGGCGGATCATCTGTCCCAGAAGCGGGTGGCGGAGGGCAAGGCGCCCCTGACCATGCGGGATGTCCTGGAGGCTATGATCATGGCCCATGAAATCCAGGGGGTGCTTGCACTCGAAAACTCGTTTAACCGGGTGGGGCTGGATCACGTTGTGCTCGTCAAGGTGGCCTCAACCGCTGTTGTCGCAAAACTGATGGGTGCCAGTCGCGATCAAATGCTGTCGGCCTTGTCCCATGCCTGGGTGGACGGCCAGGCGCTGCGAACCTACCGTCATGCGCCGAACGCTGGCTCCCGAAAATCCTGGGCGGCGGGAGATGCAACGTCCCGTGCCGTGCGGCTGGCCGATATTGCAATGCGGGGAGAGATGGGCATCCCGGGGGTGCTCACGGCACCCCAATGGGGCTTCTACGACATTCTGTTCAGCAAAACCAATAAAGATCAGAAGCTGAAACCTGAGGACAAGCGTCAGTTTACTTTACCCCAGGCTTTTGGCGCCTACGTGATGGAAAACATTCTGTTCAAGATTTCCTTCCCGGCCGAGTTCCATGCTCAAACAGCGGCGGAAGCAGCGGTCATACTTCATCCCGAGGTAAAAGACCGCCTGGATGACATCGAACGAATCGTTATCACCACCCACGAATCTGCCATCCGTATCATCTCGAAACAGGGCACATTGGCAAACGCGGCCGACCGGGATCACTGCCTTCAATACATGGCTGCTGTACCGCTGATTTTTGGGGGGCTGACAGCGGAGCATTATGAAGACAGCTTCCATGAGGCCAATCCGATGATCGACCAACTCCGAGACAAGATGGACGTGGTTGAGGATGAGCGATACACACGTGAGTATCTGGAAGCAGATAAGCGCTCAATTGCCAATGCGATTCAGGTGTTCTTCGCCGACGGCACCAGCACGGATAAGGTGGCAGTTGAGTATCCCATTGGCCATCGCCGTCGCCGAAAGGAGGGGATTCCCCTGCTTGAGGATAAGTTCCGCCATAACCTGGCGACCCGGTTTCCTGGTCAGCGCTGCGAGAAGATCTTTAACCTGTGTAAAGATCAAGCGCTATTGGAGTCGACCCCCGCACACGAATTTGTTGATCTGTTTGTTATCTGAACTGATTGGAGCGCCTGCTCTCCGGGCGTAGCGAGGGGTTGTCGAAAAACTTTACATTGAGAAAATGTGCGGGCTTCTAACTGACTGAAAATGAACCAGTTGAAGCCGTGGCACGTCTTATGCAGCAGTTACTCCCTATCGAAGACGATTCTGTCAGCTTATATGGAGTACTGATATGAACACACTACAAACAGTCGGCGCCATTGGGGTTCTCTTTGGCGCCTGCAACTGGGCCAGCGCTGCGCCCATTCTCAGTATTAGTAGCCAGGGCGCTACAGCGGCCGCCTCCGCGGAACAGGACTTCCTGGACGCTGCGCATTCCGGTTATCTCACCGAAACGTTCGATGATAATTCTTATTACACCGTTGGAAGCCAGGCTGGCACCATCACGTCCTCAGTGGGTGTTGGGTCCTTTACCAGTGCGGTGCCAGGTTCAGGCGGGTTGTGCGATAGCGGTCCCTATAACTGCAATGGCGGTCTTGCCGTATTGAACGCCGGCACCAGTCCCTTTAGCGGGCGCTATTCCGTATCCGGGGATAACTGGTTGGACAGTATGGATGCACGCCAGATGGTTATTTCTCCAGCGGCTGGTTTTAACGCCATGGGTTTCTATATGACAGACCCCAACGATGCTGGCGGACGCCTCTCGATTGGCGGGTTCGATTTCAGCTTCAACGACATATTTGGGTCCGCTCTGGGCAACGGCAGAGTTTTCTATGTCAGCCTCTATGACGCAGCGGGTTTGGGGGATGTCAGTATTTTTTCCAACAACCCCGATGATGGGTACGGCATCGACAACATAACAGTCGCCAATGTCACAGAGCCGGGTACGCTGGCTTTGTTCGCGCTGGGACTGCTAGGGATTGGACTTTCGCTTTCGCGGAAGTCAAAGCGCAACCGCTGAGGATCAATGGCGGTGTGTCAGTATATTTTACGCAATCCAAATAATGCCAGCGTAAGTGATTGTTTAATAGCGAATAAATAATTGGCACGACAACTGCATTGGTTTGGGTGGTTGATGAGAATCATAAGATGTAGACAAGGAGCAGTAAAATGAAAATGACTTCAAAGCTGATTGCAGCGGCGATGCTGGTGGGAACGTTCTCGGTAGCTCAGGCCGCTCCAATGGACGTTTTCGACCTGAAAACAGACGGTGGCGCGGACGTGTTTACCGATACCCTCGGTGAAGGCGCGTTCTACGACAACGGAGCCTCTTTTGCAAAACTGAACGATGTTGATGGTAACCAGGATTCAGCCGGTGCCTTCCTGCTGTTTGAATTTGCAGGTTTTGCGAACATCAACAACTTCGGTATCTATAACCTGAGCGACACCAACGAAACACTTCAGGTGTTTTCAGGGTCAGAAGGCTCTGGCGGTCGCCAGGTAGAATTTGACCTGGACGCCGGAACAGCTTCCACTCACTTCGGAACGGCCAACATTGGCTCTACGTTCGGCTTCTATCTGCAGCGCGGCAACACCACGTTCTATTCAGATGCCAGCCTGAACGGCGGCGTTGACATGACACGGATCTTTGACGTGACTGGCAGCCAGAACAGCAGCTTCTTTGGCAGCTCACTGATTGTGGCCTTCGAAGACCTGATTGATGGTGACTTCGATTACAACGATCTGATCGTTGGTATTTCAGACGTGCAAGCGGTGCCCGAGCCAGGAACGCTCGCTTTGTTTGGTCTTGGCCTGCTGGGCCTCGGCATGACTCGCCGTCGCAAGTCAGCCTGAGCTAAGTAAGCCATCGAACACCCTGCCTTGATCTCCGGGGCGGGGTGTTTTGCGTTTCTGGCGTCGCGTCGGGTGCCGTCCTTCTACTGTCCCTGATTGCAGTATCATTAAAATGCAGTAAACTCTGTTCATTGTTAGATCTGCAGCATGGGATGCGCAGGCGCGTTTACAGTGAACAGCAAAAGGAGTTGGCGTGGCCCACGTCAGATTGTTCAAGCACTACATTCATGTTCCCTTCGTCATTCTGGGCCTTATTGACTTAATTGTCCTGGCAGTTAGTTTCTGTATCGCCGCTTTTTTCCGCCATTTCGGCGATTCTTCTTTTTTCTTTGAAAGTATTCAGTTCCTACTACCTTCAGCGTTAGCCTTCGGTCTTGCAAATCTTTTGGTTATGGTTGCTCTTGGCGTTCATCAGTCACGCCTCGAAGAGGGTATGTCCGGGATGATGCTTCGCACCATTTTTTCACTCATCATTGGTGTGCCGGCATCAGCGTCTATTTATCTCTTGGCCGATCAATGGTTGTGGTATCTAGGCTTTACCGACTTGCTCACTTCAGCCTCTGTCCTTGGTTTCTTTTTTCTAGGGATTTACCGGTCAATATTCTTTGCATTTACCGGCAAGGACTCTTTCAAACGCAAAGTGCTGGTTCTTGGGTCCGGGTTTCGTGCAAGGCAGTTGCTTGAAGACCTGACTACACCTTTCAATCGCAAAGGTTTCACGCTGTCGGGTTTCGTACCACTACCGGATGAGTCGTCGGAGATTGAAGAAAAGCACCTCATCAGGCTTCCCAATACACTTCACGACTATATACGGAAACACCCGGTCAGAGAGATAGTTGTGGCAGCGGATGACCGCCGCAAAGGATTGCCGATGGAGGATTTGCTTGAGTGCAAAATGGAAGGCGTAAAGATAGTTGACGCGGCGTCGTTCTATGAGCGGGAGTCACGTAAAGTTGCCTTGGAGATGGTTACCCATGGTTGGCTGGTGTTCTCTGACGGGTTTTCAGTCTCATCTGTGTTTGGATTTGGAAAACGGTCTCTCGATATACTTGCCGCGACGATCTTATTGTTGGCCGGTCTGCCTTTGATGGCGCTTACCGCTATTGCGATAAAAATTGAAGATGGGTTGGCAGCCCCGGTATTTTATAGTCAAGAACGTGTCGGTCTTAACGGCAGAGTTTTCAGGGTTCACAAATTTCGCTCCATGACCACGGATGCCGAAAAGAATGGGGCAGTATGGGCGAGTAAAAATGACACCCGAGTTACGCGGGTTGGCGACTTTATCCGAAAAGTGCGTATCGACGAATTACCTCAAATATTCAACGTGATCAACGGAACCATGGCATTTGTAGGGCCTCGTCCGGAGAGGCCCATATTTGTCGAGAAATTGTCCGAGAGGATACCGTTCTATAGTGAGCGTCACCGGGTCAAGCCTGGTCTGACAGGCTGGGCCCAGCTTTGTTTCGCTTATGCTGACAACGAAGAGGACACCAGGGAGAAGCTTCGTTACGATCTTTATTACATCAAAAACCAAAGCCTTTTGCTGGATTTGTTGATTATAATTCAGACAGTGGAGGTGGTATTGTTCAAAAAAGGATCAAGATAATTCCAGCCAGTTACGTCGACTGATAAACGGAATACAGCATGGATATCTCAAGAGGAATAAAAATGTCACGGATCACTACTTTGCCAGGACTTGCTCTGTGCATCTCGCTGATGGTTATCGCTTCCGGTTGTGCAGGCCCCACTGCTTCATCCCCCGAAAAAATACAGCAGGCTCTATCCGCTGGGCCGTCAGGTAGTGTGAATAGCTATGTCCTGGGCGCCACTGACGTCGTCCGGGTGTCGGTATGGCGAAACGAGGATCTTAGTGTTTCGGTCCCCATTCGTCCTGATGGCAAAATCTCGGTGCCACTGATCGGTGATGTTCAGGCAAGTGGCAAAGAGCCGGAAGAGTTGGCAGACGACATCCGGGTTGAGCTTACCGAATATATCAGGGAACCCCAGGTAAGCGTGGTGGTGACCTCAATGGGAAGCCATGAGTTCACTGATCGTGTTCGGGTGACGGGAGCTGTGCGTCAGCAGGTCTCGCAGCCACACCGGGATGGAATGACGGTATTGGATATGTTCCTGAGTGCTGGCGGCGGAAACGAGTTTGCCGCACTAAACCGGTCAATGCTTTACCGGAAAATGAACGGTGAAGTGGTAGCGATCCCTGTAAAGCTTGACGACATTCTTAACCGCGGGAAAATAGAGACAAACTACGCCATGCGCCCGGGGGATATTCTGAGCGTCCCCGAGCGAAATTTCTGATCACGTAAACCCTGTAACAGTCAGACTGTTGGATTGAGCTATGGCACTTCCATTATCCCAGTTACCAGTTGAAATGCTGCGAGAAGTCCGGTCAAAGAAGTGGCTGGCATTTCTGGTGTTTGTACTGGTTAGTTTTGCGGTGCTTGCCGCCGGCTTTCTCTGGCCGTACAAGTATCAATCCGAAGTAGTGATATTCGTTGATGACAGCAATATCATCCGCCCGTTGATGGAAGGCAGTGCCGTTACCACTGAGATTAATGACAGAGCTTCTGCGGCGCGGGAAATGCTCCTTGGCCGCAGTATCATGGAAACGCTCGCGAAGGATAGTGACGTGTACGATAATGTCGATTTGCCGCCTGAGCGCCTGGAAAGTCGAATATCTGGCATTAGGGGAGGGCTAAGCGTACGCACACGTGGTGACAATTTTTTCAGTATCGGTTTCACCTCGTCATCCCCTATGGAAGCGTTCAAGGTGGCTCAGCGGCTTGGGCAACTGTTCATCGAACAGAGCAGAGATCGAAAGCGTGCCGAGAGCCGCAGCGCCTATGAGTTTATCGACCGCCAGGTCAAAGCCTATGAACAGCAACTTGCAGAGGCGGAGCGCCGGCTCAAGGAGTTCCTTTCAACGAACAAGGATGGGACCGAAGAAGACGCCAACAGAAGGATGGCCAATCTCCGCAGCCAGCTTGAGCTGGCCGAGTTGGAGCGCGCTGAGCTCACTACCCGGCTGGAATCGCTGCGAAACCAGCTGTCCCAGGTGCGTCCGACCATCTACCAAGGGCGATCTCAGGACGAATTTCAGGAAAGAATCTCATCGTTGCAGTCTCGGCTCGATAGCCTCCGTCTCCAGTACCACGACTCCTACCCCGATATCATTATCCTGCGGGAGCAGTTGGCAGAGCTGAAGAAGCAGCGCAATGCAGCGCTGGCGGATCGGGAAAATAACGGTGAAAGGTCGCTGGAAGGCAATGAGATTGTTAACCCCTTGCATCAGGAACTTAGTGCAAAACTCTCAACCACCCGTGCTGATATGGAAACGGTTGAGACTCGAATCCGCTCTCTGAAAAGGCTCATGGCCGAGCAGGAGGAGCGGATGGAGCGAATACAGGAAAACAAGACAGAGTACTCGCAGCTCACAAGGGATATGGAGGTCAACAAGGGCATATACGATGATCTTCTGAAGCGCCGTGAGAGGGCGCGTGTGTCAATGTCCCTGGACATTGAAGGGCAGGGCATGAATTACAAGATCAATGAAACCGCCCAGTACCCCACGTCGCCGGTTGGCCCGAAGTTTCCGATGTTTGCAATGGCAGGGCTGGTGTTAGGGCTTGTCGCACCGTTTGGCGCCATAGCCGGACTGCTACAAATTGATCCCAGGATTCGCGCCCGTGCGCAACTTGAGGAAGACATTGGCCTGCCGGTGCTTGCTGAAATTCCTGATGTGCGCACGCCCTATGAAAAAAGAAAAGACAGACGTCTCACGATTGCCATAGGGTTTCTCTCTGTTATTGCGATAGCTTTTTACGTTGCTATTGTTGTGGCGTCTGAATTGGGAGCAGTTTGATGTCGGAATCAAGGAATCGAGATGACGATGCGGTAGAACAGAAGCAACGTGCCGGTGGTGAAAGCGGCGACGGGCAGTCCAGGGAAGCCGGTTCCGAGCAATCGTGGTTCACTCAGCGTGACATAGCGAAAGAGGCGGAGAAGGGCGGGTTGCCATACTCTGAGTGGGAAGACTCCAGAATGTTGGTGCCCAGTTCGCTGGAGTTGGGTGCGGGTGCGGTTGACAAATATGTCATCAGCAAACAGATCGTAAAGATGCAGGAGCCACGTCGGCTTACGCCTGATGATCTTGACGAGCGCAGGATAATCTATCCTGAGTCGAAGAACCGCAACCTGGTAAACCGATTCAGGGCATTACGTACCAAATTGCTTGAGAACTCTGGCGGCAACAATTTTACTTTGGTTGTAACGGGTGCTTCAGTGGAGGCAGGCGCCTCATTTGTGGCTCTGAACCTGGCGGCCGCGTTTGCGTTTGACCAGTCGAAAACCGCGTTAATCATCGACTGCAATCTTCGCGAACCAACGCTTCATTCCACCCTTGATATCATGCCTGAAACGGGACTGACGGATTTTCTCGATGATTCCGACTACGACATCAGCCGGATTCTATACCCCACCGGCATTCCTCGGCTCAGGCTTATTCCCGCCGGTAGTCGCAGGGAAACACCGGCTGAGTTTTTCACATCATTCAGGATGAAGCAGTTTCTGCAGGCCGTACGGCGTAGATATCCGGATCGCTTTATCGTGTTGGATACCGCTTCCGTGGCGGATTCACCAGACGCCCGGATTCTGTCCGAGCTTTGCGACTACACGATGCTCGTCGTGCCCCATGGGAAGGTAACAGCAGGCACGGTTGAGAATGTCGCCACTGCGTTCAAACCGGAGAAGTTTGTTGGAGCGGTGATCAATGGTTAGAACGATCCGCTCAGCGATACGCTGGAAGCGAGAAGCCTTTTTACTCTTCGTTGTTGCCGCAACCGCGGTGTCCTCGGTGGCAACCGCTGAGCCTTTAAAGGTGTCAGCAGGCATCGACAATCGGCACAGCGATAATGCCCGAGAGGCGCCATCCAACGAGGAAAGTGACACCGAAACGCGTTTGAGAGTGAGCGTGTCCCATCAGAGTGATCCCGGCCGCTGCACATCGAACCTCGGAGCGACGTTGGGTTACGGTTACTGGCACAGTGATACCTTTGATCCGGAAACCTACACTAATGCCGACTTTTCCGGGGAGTGCGAGCTCGCTCACCAGCTCAACTGGGCTGTTTCCGATAATGTGAGGGATGTTAGCCAGGATAGCAGAGGGCCGTCCACGCCTGACAACACCACTCGAAAAAATGTTTTCAGAACCGGCCCCAACTACACTATTAAACTGAGTCCTCGCGACAGTATTCAGTTGTCCGCCGAGTACGAAAATACGCAATTCGAAGAGGCCGAGGAAACCGACAGTGATCGGGTCATCGGCATAATTGCATGGAACAGGCTGTTCAGTCCGACGTTTTCCGGTGGGGTCAGCGCCAGCACAGATCGGGCGGAACTGGATACCGATGAGGAGATCGATAAGGATACCCTCAGCCTTGTTTTCAACAAGCGCTGGCCAGCGATGCGAGTGTCCGGTTCGGTTGGCAACAGCCGAATTGAAAGCAGGTTTCGCGGCGTGAGCCAGGAATCAGATGGGGTCGTCGGTGACCTGATGCTCGAGCGAGAGCTCAATCCTTCGTCCGAAATCTATCTTCAAGCCAGTAGGCAGTTAACCGACCAGACCTCTGACTTTGACATCCAGTTCGATGATTTCGAATTCAATCTTCGAGAGACGACAACGGTTGAAGTAACAGCGCTGGAAGCCGGACTGGGTAAGCGGTTCAGTGATGCGAGTTCGGTCAATATCGGGCTTACTGCCAGCCGGTCTGACTACCTGCAGACGACCGACAAGGAAGAAAGGGCCGGGCTATCTTTGCGTTACTCCCGCCCGCTTGGATCCAGGCTTGATTTCAACGTCGGCGCGTCAATGACGCATTACCGCTACGAGGATGAGGGCGAGGATGACGAACTGTTCAATTCCAATGTGGGGTTAACCTACAAGGCAAGCAGAGATCTCAGTGTGTCTGGCCAGATTGGTCATAAGCAACGGACCAGTGATTTAGTCTCCAGAGAATACACGGAGAACTGGATAGCGCTGGGGCTCACCTATGCGATCTTTTAAACCTGGCCACGGAATATCAAGAGGAGGCGGCACCGTCGCTATGACTCATGAACACCATCAGTAACGCACTTACGATCGATGTAGAAGATTATTTCCAGGTAGCCGCGCTCGCCGAAGCCGTCGACCGGAAAGACTGGCACGATATGGAATATCGGGTTGAGGCCAATACCGACCGTCTTCTTTCCGTATTGGGTGATCACAACACGAAAGCCACCTTTTTTACCCTTGGCTGGGTTGCGGAAAAATCGCCCGCGCTGGTCCGTCGTATACACGATGCCGGCCACGAGGTGGCGAGCCACGGTTACAGCCATCAGCTTATCTACAAACAGACGCCAGAGGTGTTCCGCGAGGAAACCCGGAGATCCAAGGCTATCCTCGAAGACATTATTGGTGAACCGGTTACCGGGTATCGCGCTGCAAGTTATTCCATCACCGCCCAGTCACGCTGGGCGCTGGATATTTTGTGTGAAGAGGGGTTCACGTGGGATTCCTCTATTTTCCCCGTTCACCATGACCGGTATGGAATGCCAGGTACACCCAGATGGCCGCATCGCCTGAAAACCGACAACGGTTCGGAGATCGCAGAATTCCCGCTGAGCACCTTGAAGTTGCCGGGCTACACTCTTCCAATCGCCGGAGGTGGCTACTTCCGTTTGTTCCCCTATTGGTTCAGCCAGTGGGGGCTTGGCTCGATCAACCGTATGGGCAAGCCCTTTGTCTTCTACCTCCATCCTTGGGAAATCGACCCTGGCCAACCGCGGCTCGACGTAAAGTGGTTCTCTCGTTTCAGGCACTACAATAACCTGGAAGTGTGTGAGCAGCGGCTGGTTAACCTGCTGAAAAGGTTTCGATTCACCACGATGAGTGACGTTCTCGTCGAGCAGGGTGTGCTGGGCCGGGATGCCAGCCCCCGGCAGACCGAGATGGGCACTGCCCGTTTGCTTGGGGGTTGAACGAAATGACCTTCTTCACGGATGAGACATCATGCTAACCCTGGTTTTCTGGCTTTCGCTGGCGCTGCTTTTCTATATCTATCTGGGCTATCCGTTACTGGCGTCGGTACTGGCCCAGATACGAGGCTTGCCAATCTCTACCGACGACTCCTATCAACCCACAGTGACCATTGTCATCGCGGCCTATAACGAAGCGGACAGCATTGAGGCAACACTGAACAACAAGCTGGAACTTGCCTATCCGGACGAAAAAATTGAAATACTGGTAGTGTCTGACGAATCAGACGATGGCACAGACAGCATTGTCGAACGGGTTGCTCAGTCATCCAGTCGCAGCATAAAACTCTTTCGTCAGGTACCCCGGCAAGGCAAGACCGCTGGCTTGAACACGTTGGTTGCGAACGCTACAGGGGACATTATCCTGTTCTCGGATGCGAACTCCCAGTGGGACCAAAACGCAGTGAATCATCTGGTGAGCAACTTCGCTGATGACGGTGTTGGCTATGTGACCGGAAAAATGGTTTACGTGGCCGCTGATGGTTCACTGGTGGGCGATGGCTGCAGCACCTACATGAAATATGAGAATTGGCTGCGGGTAAAGGAGTCTGCCATTGGCTCCGTCGTAGGTGTTGATGGTGGTATTGATGGCATTCGGAAGTCGCTCTATCAGTCCCTGCGAGCAGACCAACTCCCGGACTTCGTGCAACCGCTGAAGGTCGTTGAACAAGGGTATCGGGTTATCTACGAGCCCAGGGCACTGTTGAAGGAAGATGCCAACGAGGACAGCGTCAGCGAGTTCAGTATGCGTGTCAGAGTGAGTCTGCGAGCGTTGTGGGCCCTGAAGGACATGGCACATCTGATGAACCCCTTTAACTACGGACTGTTTGCGCTGCAAATGGTATCTCACAAACTGCTTCGCTATCTTGCGTTTGTTCCGCTGATAACGTTCACGGTGGCTGCCTTGCTGCTGGCCCCCCGGGGAGGCTTCTACGCATTGTGTTTCTTCGGCCTGGTGCTGCTCTACGCCTTTGGCTGGTTGGGACGTAAGGGCGAGGAGCGCGGCCGCAGTAGCTCCTTTGTTTATGCCGTTCCCTATTACTTCCTCTTGCTGAACATCGCATCGCTAAAAGCCACAATGGCGTTTCTGAAGGGAGAAAAGAAAGTAGTCTGGAACCCAAGGAAAGGTTGATACCGATAACATGAGAGTTCTTCACCTGATTGACAGTGGCGGTCTCTACGGGGCTGAGAAGATGTTGTTGACGCTGGTTTCCGAGCAAATGGCCGCAGGTTTGTTACCTACCGTTCTCAGTGCCGGTGAGACTGGTATTCAGAACAAGCCCATTGAAGTAGAAGCTAGGCGTCTTGGTATACCGGTAATTCCCTGGCGAATGAACCCGGGATTCAATCTAAAGGCTGCCCGCGACATACTCCGTTGGGCACAATCCGAAAACTACCAGATCCTCCATTCACACGGTTATAAGTTCAACGTGCTCATGGGCCTTTGGCCCGAATCGATCCGGAAAATACCTTTGATCGCTACACTGCACGGTTACGTAAGGGCGAAGCGATTCACAAAGGCCTGGGTATACGAAACGATAGATCGCCTGATCCTGGCGCGGTTGCGGCGTGTTGTGCTGGTCTCCGAAGCAATGAAACGTCAGGTTCCGGAGAAAATTGCCCGTTCTTCGAAGACTGTAGTGATCCCCAACGGGATGAGCATAGGTTCAATACGTGAGTCTGCGTCGAGTGAGCCCGCTGAGGCTGTGTTCGGATTCCTGAGCCGTTTTGATTCGATAGTATTGGGAGTAGGGCGCTTGTCCGCAGAAAAGGGGTTTGTCCGCCTGCTGGATGCATTTGCCGTGCTCAGGCAGAGCCATGAATTATTGGGCCTTATTATTATTGGCGAAGGTAAACAGCGGGCTGCGTTGGAAAGGCAGGTGTCCGATCTCGGCCTGGAGGATTTCGTTCAGCTACCGGGGTATGTCGACGAGGTTCCAGCGGTAATGAAAAGGAGCGATGTGCTCTGCATGCCGTCACTGACGGAAGGCCTCCCGATTACGCTGCTGGAGGCAATGGCCGTGGGAATCCCGATCGTCGCGTGCGACGTTGGTGAAATCGACAAGGTACTGGGCCATGGTGCGGGCGGACGAATAGTCCGCTATGAAGGGGCATCCCAGCTTGCAGGCGAATTGGCAGCCGTACTTGACCACAAAGACAGCGTCGACGAACAGGTCGAGTGGGCCCGGAACAGGGTGGAAACTGACTACTCGGCAAATGCGATGATGGAAAGCTATCTCGCTGTTTACAGACAGGTCACCCAATGAAGCTTAGTATTATCATGGATCGATACGATAATCCTTACGCCGGCACCGAAAGCCAGGTACTGAAGCTTGTCAATGGATTAATGGAGCAGGGATGGGACATACAGTTCGCTGTGCTTCGCGGAACGGATTACACCCGAAGCGGGATGTTTCCGGTGCCGGTACATGATCTCGGCGTGGGTAGTATTTCCAGCCCCGGCAGTTGGTTCAAAATGTACAGGTATGCCCGGTTATTGCGCAAGCAGGGGTTCTCCGTGGTCCATGCTTTTTTCAACGACACTTCCGTGATCGCTCCCCCCATGATGCGCCTTGCCGGCCTTAAAACACTCATCTCCAGAAGAGACATGGGCTTCTGGTACAGCGGGACCTATCTCAAGGCGCTACGCCTGACGGGTCGCTGCGTGCACGCGGCCGTATGTAACAGCAAAGCGGTAGCTGAAATCACGTCCCGATTTGAGAAGATGCCACTCGGAAAGATCCATGTGATCTACAATGGATACCCCGACATTTCGTCTGGCGAGCAGGTAACAGCCTCCGGGGAAAGTCGTTTTGAGGCCGAGGTTGTCGTGGGTATCGTTGCGAACCTTCGCCCGATTAAGCGTATTGAAGATCTGATTGAAGCGATTGGCCTACTGGCCAGGGAAGGCTTGCATCTCAAACTGAACGTAATCGGCGGCGGTGATCCCAGTGCCTATATGGAACAGGTAACGCGACTCGGGCTTGAAGGGCGCGTCCATCTGTTGGGGAGTCAGCCCGAACCTGAACGCCACATCCGTGACTTTGATATAGCCGTACTTTGTTCGGAAACAGAAGGCTTTTCCAATGCCATCATTGAGTACATGCGATGTGGAAAGCCGGTGGTCTGCACGCGTACCGGCGGCAACCCGGAAATTGTTGAAGAGGGCCTTAACGGCTACCTCGTGCCCGTTGGTGATGTTGAGGCTCTGGCAGACCGAATACGGAAACTGGCGGAAAATCCGAAGCTGCGCGAAAAAATGGGGAAAGCCGCTCAATCACAATTGGCTGACAAGTACTCCATGAAAGCGATGGTAGCCAAACACGTTGAACTTTACCGCCAAATTGAACCAGGGATGGTCGAGATATGATGCGAACACTCTCCAAACATATTTTTTACCCGCTATGGGACTTGAAAGACCGTAGCGGGCGACTTCGGGAATGGAAAACTCTCGAAGAGCAACAGTGGTGGCCACGCCAGAAGCTGCTGGACCTTCAGTTCAAGCGACTTCAGGACATGCTAATTTACGCTTCAAACCACAGCCCTCATTATAGAAAGCTGTTTGCCGAGCAAGGTATTGAGCCGGGCGCCATCAACTCGAAAGCGGCTTTCGAGGCGGTTCCGGTAACCACCAAACAGGATATCCGCAACAACCTGGACCAGTTTGTAAGCGACGAGTTCAGCAAGACCGATCTGGTAATGGCCAAAACTGGTGGGTCCACCGGTGTTTCACTGAATCTGTACTTCGACGAAGCCTGCCAGGAACGCCGTAATGGTGCCCAGTTGATGGCTGATCGATGGGCGGGCTGGGACCTTGGAATGAAGAAGGCCTCGGTTTGGGGTAACCCTCCCGTTGCGGAAACGTTGAAACAGAAACTGCGTCTTCACCTCCTTGACCGCACAATCTATCTCGACACCATGGACCTGAATGACAAATCCATGGGAGAGTTTGTGGAACGATGGCGCAGAGAGCAACCAGGCGCCGTATTTGGGCACGCTCATTCAATCTTCATCTTTGCGAACTACCTGGTATCCAATCGCATTGAGGATTTGAAGCCGGACGGGATTGTTGCCACATCCATGATGCTACTCGACCATGAACGGAGAGTGATTGAACAAGCCTTTGGCTGCCCGGTGACGAATCGCTATGGTTGCGAGGAAGTTGGACTGATTGCCTGCGAGTGCGAACAGCACCAGGGTATGCACCTTAATATACCGCATGTGTACGTGGAATTTCTGGATGCCAATAACTGCCCGGTGAGGCCTGGCGAGCCCGGTAAGATCGTTGTAACGGACCTGAATAACCGTGGCATGCCGCTCATTCGTTATCGGGTTGAGGATGTAGGCGTGTATACCGAGAAAACCTGTAGTTGTGGACGCGGGATGCCTATTCTTGAGCGTCTCGAGGGCAGGGTAGCGGATTTTCTCAAACTGCCTGCAGGCGGGCAGGTAGCCGGCATTTCACTGGTGGAACGTACCTTGACCAAAGTGCCAGGCATCGAGCAGATGCAGCTCGTCCAGGATACGCTGGGCCACGTGATCATCAATCGCGTCAAAGGTCAGGATTTCAATGAACATACAGACACGGGGCTTATAAGCGCTATGCGGGAAGTGTTTGACGACAGCGTAGAACTCGAGATCAAAGATGTCTCAAATATCCCTCAGGAAGCGTCTGGTAAGTACCGGTTCTCAATATGCAAGGTATAAGAATGAATGATCAGCCTCTGGTAAGCGTTGTTATAGCGACATACAACATGGGCCAGTACCTTCCAGAGGCTATTGACTCCGTACTAGCTCAAAGGTGGGAAAACCTGGAAGTGATCGTAGTAGACGACGGCTCAACGGACGATACGCCAGAACAAATGAAGCGGTTTGAGGGCAATGGCCGAGTGAGGTACCTACCCACGGAAAATCGCGGCCAGCCCAAAGCAAAGAATCGTGGCCTCAAGGAGGCAAACGGCGATTTCATTGCATTCTGCGATGCCGATGACGTCTGGCACCCGGAAAAGCTAAACGTACAGATGCCCTTGTTCGAGGACCAGAACACCGGGGTGGTCTACAGCGAAGTCTCGTACATCGACCAAAACGGCAAAACAGTTGACAAACCTCAGCCTTATGAGCGTTATAGTGGCAAGGTAACTAACCAATTGATCATAAAGAATTTCGTCCCGTTCGGCACAGCGGTAATTCGCAGGGAATGCCTGGAAAGAAACGGATACTTCGATGAAAACCTTCCAATGGGGATCGATTGGGATCTTTGGTTGCGGTATTCCGTAGATTGGTCATTTCAGTATACGCCCGAGAAAACCTACGTATACCGTGTCTGGCCTGGCCAGATGTCGAGTAATTATAGAGGTAGATATGATAATGCCTTTGTAATACTCGAAAAATTCATAAAGGATAACCCAAAGAAAGTGCCAGATTATCTAATTTCTCGCGCCTGGGCTGATATGTACGTAAGCCGCGGCTATACAATCGCATGCCACGAAAAGACATTAAGGGAACCAATACTTGATATAACTCGTGGTATTAAGTGTGATTTTGGCTATTTTGTGGCTTGGAGATATTTGTTAAAGGTTCTACTAAGACGCGTCTAAGGCTTTTGGTGGGTTATGAGCTTTAAAAATATTTTATTTAATATTGGTAAGCCATGTGGGCTTTTTAGTGTTACTAAACACATAGCCAGAGCTCATCCACGTATTTTAATGTATCATCGCATATCTGGTTCGAGCGGCGGTAAAAATTTACCCGTTGATATTTTCAGAAAACAAATACAAACAATAAAAAAGACGTTTAATCCAACTACGATCCCTGATCTGATTTCGTCCTGTATTGAGGGTAACCCTATAAAAGATGCGGTCGTGGTGACCTTTGATGATGGTTATCATGATTTTGCCGACTATGCTTTTCCCATACTTCAGGAAGAGAGGGTGCCAGCGGTACTTTTTGCAACGACAGGCTTCATTAACGGTGATCTTTGGCTATGGCCAGATCAGATAATGTATGCTGTCGAAAATAGAGGTAATCAGTCTGTTAGTTTTCCTGGGGCAAGCGGCACGCTGGACAAAAATCTTAGTGATGATGAGTGTTGGAACTATATTGCCGACTTTTGCCTGACATTGCCCCCAGAGGAGAGAAACGAAGTCATATGTCAGCTGTATAGAAACATTGACCTAGATATCCCCAATGAAGCGCCAGATCGGTTTCGCTCCCTAAGTTGGCAGCAGGTCAAGGAAATGCAGGCCCTTGGGCTAACAGTTGAAAGCCACTCCTATAGCCACCCGATACTTACGAAGTTAACTGATCAAGAAATTATTAACGAGTTAAAAAAATCGAAAGAAATGATTCAGACGAATTTGGGTTGTAAAGTTGAAGGCTTTTGTTATCCAAATGGGATGAAGTCAGATTTTGATTTTCGTGTGAAAAATGCCCTTATCGAATTAGGTTATAGCTGGGGTGTTACCGCGTACCCCACGCTATCGCCGTTAGCAGATTTATTTGAGATTTCAAGATATAATGCTGGCGCCTCAATGGAAGACTTTTTCAAAACAGTATTTGGTGTAAAGTATTTATCGATGCGTTTAGAATAGGAGGCGTCGTGCTAGCTGTAAGTGTAGTTATTATTTCTTATAATCGACCGGATGAAATAAGGCGAAATATTTCGGAGTTGTTGTATGAGCTTAATCCTGAAGTAGAGGTTGTTGTAGTTGATAATAACTCGGAAATTCCGGTCCGATCTGTGTTGGTTGAGTTTAGAGACCGTATAAAAATAATAGAAATGGATAGAAATGTGGGCGTGGCCGCGAGAAATACTGGCGTTCAGCATGCAACTGGAGAAATTGTAATTACGTTGGACGACGATGTATTTGGCTTGACAGCGCATGATGTTCAACTGATTAAAGAGCAATTCCAAGAAAAAGAATCGATGGCAGCGATAAACTTTCGGGTCATTGATGATTTGACGGAAAAGCAAATTAATTGGTGCCACCGCCGCCATCTAAATGAGTGGGGTGGTAAGGAGTTTAGTACGTACGAGATTAGCGAAGGGGCCGTCGCATATCGTCGGCAAGCTTTTTTGGATGCTGGAATGTATCCGGCGTATTTTTTTATTAGCCATGAAGGTCCTGATGTTGCACTCGCTTTAATGAACATGGATTGGGATGTCGTTTACTGTCCAGATATTACAGTACGACATGCTCACTCTATGGGTGGCCGGCCTGGCTGGAGACGTTATTATTACGACACGAGAAACATGGTATGGCTGGGTGTTCGCCGTTACCCCCTAGCGCTTTTTCTTCGAAAAGTTCCATTGCATCTCATGGCGATGTTTTTCTATAGTTTAAGAGATGGATATTTAAGTTTTTATTTCAAGGCTCTATATGACTCGGCGAGGCGGTTAAGTGAAGTCAAGAAAGATCGGCAATATATTTCTAAAAGAACTTATCAAAGGTTTAAAGAAATAGAGCGTTACAATCCAACTCTATTCTACATGATCCGGAAAAGAGTTTTTAAGCGTGAAGTTTCTATCTAATTGAATTCTGAGCGCTGATTGTTTACTTTTTAATAACAAAATTTAATTTTGTAATTTTGTCGAATCGGTATAATAACGAGGTTTTTTTTAGTACCTTTCATTATTACGAAAGCTGATACTGCAATGCTAGTATTGGTCAGTAGGTAACCGACACTGACAACTGATGGTGAAAAGATGCTCGCGAATCGCTCTCTGTATTTTCTACCTGTTCTGGCTTTGGCTAGCGGGATAGCCGCTGCAGCGCCTAGCATAAGCTCGGTAGAGCTTTTATCAGACACAGGCGAAGTCAGGGTATCTGGTAGTGGTTTTGGTTCCGGTCCAGAAGTTGTGATTTTTGATAATTTTGAAGCTGGTCGTGGTGGAGAACCAGTCGCTTATGACGCTGCAACCGTAGGTCGGTGGAGTGGCACGGGATGGTACAACGGCATTGCTAGATATGTAGACGAAGGCAACGGTAATCTCGCGATGACAGCCCGAGATCGTACCCAATCGCTTAGTTCAATGAATCGAATATCGCAACTTCAAGCGAGTTTCAAGAATAGTGAAAAGGTCTTTATCGCATTTTCGGTAAAAGTGCCTAAAGGCACGACTTTTGCCGGTGCGTCTTCGACTCAGGACTTTCCGAGCGTCAGTAGCTGGAAATTCACTTGGGCTCTTGCAGCTGACGGGGCTTACAGCGACCCCTCAGATCTTGATCTAACTCTGCCAACACATGTTGGTGGTGGCAACTTCATATTGGGCGGTAATGATGGAAACATCACTTGGCTAGACGGCGGTGGTGGCTGGTGGTCATGGAATGACTTTAATAACTTGTCAATTGGAATTGATCTCAGTCGCTCCAGTGAGGTTGGCTATTATTGGCGTAGTGTCAGTGATAAGGATTTTCGTTCAGAGCAAAGCCTTAGTGATAGGAGTAAACTATCTGCTAATGAGCTCTTTCTCAACCGGGTGAGTTTCCCCGGATGGTGGGGCAACGGAGACAACAGCGATTTCAACGGACTGTATGACAACACCTACGTTGCGATTGGTGGAAATTATTTGGCACGGGTAGAAGTGCGCGATAGTATGGACGATTCTGATACAACGAGATTGATTGTCGTCCCTGCGAAGTCTTGGTCTAGTTCCGAAATTGTTCTCGATTCCCGCATTGTTGAGGGCTTAGAAGGCTCTTTCATTAGTATCGTAGATGCTTCGGGGAGCGCATCCGATCCTGTCCCGGTAGTATGTACAAAGTGCCCATCCAAGATCCGAGTGTTGGAAATACAGTAACTGAGTCATAACCACGATAACTGACAAGGAGTTTGAAAAATGAGATGGATTCTCGTCTTCATGTTCTGGTTCGTACCATTGTCGGCCTACTCTGATTTGATCGACTACCAGATTCAGGGGCATGCAGAGTGGCTTTCCCATGGAGACAGTAGCGACATTACGGTTAGCTTTAGTGTTGATACAGAGAGTTGGAAGTGGGAATCTTTGAGCGTTGAGCTTTGGGGGCGCACATGGATGCCGACGGACTCAGCTAACAATCAGATTAGTGTGTGGTCTGATGAGCCGGAAGGCGGTCCTACCCATTGGTTCAATTGGTCACCGTCGGTGGAATCTCTTGGCGAAGTGATTACATTTCAGCCGTTCCCAGAGTGGAAACTACATCTTGTGAACGAGGAAATTGCAAACGATCCACTGAGGTTTTTGGACCAATCCTTTTTTGTTAGTGAGTTTGCAACACTGAATACCGGTGAGACCCTTGGTTTATCTGGCCAGATATTAAAAGCCGCTCAAGTGACCGAAGGAGCATCTATTCTGTTGTTGATCACAGGCCTGATTCTTTTCGGGTTTCAACAGTTTTTTCGTCAAGTCCACGGACGCACTTGTCATTTTAGGTAATACTGTCTCTGCTTGGAACTCAACGTAGGCTAGGATAACAGTTAACATCACAGCGTGGTTTGTTTAGCTGGCAGTTTAAGGGCTTTGTATTTGGTGAAAGGGCTCTTGAGCTCTATTGGCGTATTTAAACTTTGCACTCGGGGCCTTATTCTGGAGGTTTTTGGTGATTCTGTACATGGCGATAGTGAGTCCCGCAGCAAACCACCAATAAATTTCATAGGTATCCATCCCGAAAAGTCCTAAAAATAATCTCGCATAAACGAACGCAATTACGGCTTGAGCGATAGCTTTGACAAATGAGCTATTGGTGCGGGTAATGATGTTCTTATTTTCTCTTATAATAGTGCGAATGAATATAAAGAAGGATAGAATTCCCAAAGCACTCATGTTCGTCAATAATTCTAAATAAAGGTTATGAGTGTCTTGATGTCGCCCAAACATTTCTGCACGCACACTTGGGAAAGCGCTGACTCCAACACCCCAGGGCTTCGACAAAAATACGTTCACCGCATCTTTGAGGATTTGTATCCGGGTTTCCGATGAGGATCCTTGAGCTTCTTCTAAAGTTACAATTGAATGCAGGCGTTCAGTATATTCTTCAGGTAGCAATGAATATGTGGTTATGGATACAATAACGCCCAATATCAAGTATTTAAACTTTCTGACTTTAAGTTTTTCTCTCCAGAAATACATTCCCAAAAGTATGGTCGCAACATAGCCAGTACGAGAACCGGTAAAAACGATAATGATGACACAGCACACCAATAACGCAGCTAGCGCAAGCTTTTGAAACTTGTTGGTGACAGGAAAAAGGTAATAAATAAAAGGAAGGCATCCCACTGCCATTCCACTAAATGAGTTCGGATGGAAATATAATCCCGTAGACCCGTGGAGACGTGGAATACCTTGGTTTTGCCACACCATGGAGCCTGAGAGCCACCCTACGAAACCTTCTTGTCCCAGTTTCAACATTGCTAGTAGGAAGGCGGCAACGGCCATCTTAAGGGCCCACTCCGTTCGAATAAATGCAGCAAAGAAAAGGGCAAGCATCGAAAATTTGACGACTCGCTCATAAAACGTAGTCCACGACAGAGAACGGTCGTAAGAGAAAAGGGTGTAAAGGACAAGAATGCTAAAAAAGAAGCAGATGGGCTTCATCAGCGGTGTGGGTGATAGCCTTTCGTTTAGCATTCGAACGACAGCGCAGAGGATAAGAAAGGTTCCAAGTAAGAATTCAAAGCGAATGGCACCAAGTAGGCCGACGCGTCCGCCTAGTTGAAGGTACCAGGTAACAATAAAAACACAGGTAGCGAGAACCAGAAATTTGCTTTCATTGGCCGAACCAGAAGCCTTTGGACTACCAGTCCCCGCAGTCCCGCCATAAATGCGAGTCGCTGGCAAAGTCATCGTTCTCTTATATCTCCGCTAATAGGGATCGCGTTTTGGGAAAAGCCGGTGTCGGAGCGACTGGATACGAGAGCCATTGTAGTTTCGCCAGAACCAAGACATTATCCGCAAATAGTTTTTCTTTGGATGCCAGATAAATACAGGTATGAGCTTCCTGGAAATATGGCACTCCAGTTTTTGATATGGAGTAAGCTTCGGGAATATTTTTTCAAGAAAATCGTTAACCTTAACATCTAATACTAAGTGTGTCCGTGGCTCATCCCCATCGTTGCGCACATAATGTTTCTTGGAAAAGTTGACGTAATAGAGGCGGCCTTCCTTTAGGTGGTAGTTCGTTCCATTAACTATGAACTTTACTTTGTCATTGGTCACTATTGGAATATGTAGCCGAACCTGACCAAAGGCATAGTCTGACACTTCGCTGTAGGTATCCCTGTGCTCATTGATGACGCTATTTGGCATGAGCTTCATAATTCTGATTCTGCCATGAGGGCAGTCGAAGGCGTCAAGGATCTCTTTGAAATAAGGTAACTGATCGACGTAACGTGTTCGTTTATATTCTCCCCACTTGCCTATGCGCTGAGATTCCGCACCATCGGCGCTTCCATCGTGAGAAACAAGTGGAATCGTTGTCCACCCGTCAGCAAGAGCTTCGTCGTAGTGCGAGAGCCAGTTTTCGTTTTCAAGCTCTTCAAGCTCCTTGCGCATACGCTCCACATCAAACTTCATCGGGAAACGATCAGTAAGGTCGTAGTGCTCAAACATGGGGCCCTCCTTTTTACCTCTGGCCGAAATAGCTTGACAGGCATAGCTCAGTTTAGCGCTGATCGTATGGATATAACAGGTTCTTGAGCTTCCCGGCCATCGTAAATTTATGTAGCGGTGCTGTGAATCATACTGGGCGAAGCTAACTCTAACTAGCTGTCAAGGCCTCTGTTTTGACGTTAGTGCCTATAGTCGTTGGTTTCCCTCCTAATTTAATCTCATTAGTGTAGAATCCCGTCGTTCACAGGGAGTCAGCGCGCGTGAAAGAATTCAGTTTCAGTATCATTGTACCAAGCTTCAATGCGGCGAATACGCTACCGGAGACGCTGGAGAGCATTGTCCCGCAGCTGTCTGAGCATGATGAAATCATTGTGGTCGATGACGGATCAACCGATGAAACATCGGATGTTATGGAGGAGTGGCGTAGCTCCCGGATCCGCTATGTCAGGCAGCGCAACAGCGGCGGCCCTGCAAGCCCGCGCAACCACGGTATAAGGGAGGCAAAGGGCTCTCTCATTGCTCTGTTCGACTCCGACGATATCATGCTTCCGGGTAAGCTGGATGCAGCCCGTCAGGCTTTTTCACACCATCCAGATGCAGGCCTGCTGTTCACCAACTTCTCTACGATTGACGAATCCGGAGACGTTTTGACCCCCCGGTTTCTGGATAGCTACACCTTTACTGCTCCGTTCTGTTCGGAAAACGCGGGCTGTGTGAGGATTGAACCGCCGAATGCCTACCGTGCCCTTGGGAGCGAGAACTTTATCGGCACATCCGGTGTTGTTATTCCCCGTAAGGTGTTTGATCGGCTTGGGGGGTTTGATGAATCACTGGCCAACGGGGATGACCGGGATCTGTGGTTCCGAGTCACGCGTCAGGAAGTGGCCCTGTTTCTGCCTGGCACCTACCACGCTTACCGCATCGGCAGTTCGAGCATTTCCAAGGGCAGCGCGAGAAAGCGTACCCCCTCGAAAATAAAGGTGCTTGAAAGGCAACTGGAAAACCCGCTAGACGACGAGTTTGCCCGGGATATCCGTTCCCTCGTTTCAGACAACTACTGTGCATTGGCCTACGAAAGCTTTCAAAAAGGTGAGATGGCACGATGCCGGGCGGAAGCCCTGCAGGCACTGGGCGCCTCTTTCAGTTCCACAGGGTTAAAGCTTTATCTGTTTTCCTTTCTTGGCTCCGGATTAGTTGGCAGGATAAGGCGCCTTAAGAACTGGCGTGTTCGCTAGGGGATCGATCACGCATTCCGGTTGTCAGCTTTCTTTACATTAAGCTTCTTTCATATCTGGTTATTGCGGCTTTTGCCCCCTGTAAGTCTTGGTCTTTCGTATCTGTGGTACAGGCTTTGCAGTTGTCCTTTGAGATAGTTTTGTCCAAAGGAGAGGCAAGGACATGAGCGCACAATGGAAGACCTTCAAGCCAACGATCATGTTTTTGCTGGCGCTACTCTGGACGGGAGCAACAAGCGCAGCTGATTTTGGCGAGCCGCTCATTTGTCTCAACTCAGGGGGCGGCGCTTACACCTCTTCCCAAGGCTTTCAATTCATCGCCGATGCCCATTTCAGTGGTGGCAAAAAGGCGTCCCACGCTCACAATATTTCAGCTACGGACGATGACCCGCTGTTCCAATCGGAGCGCTACGGTGATTTCAGTTACCAGATACCCGTCCCGACGGCGGGCAGCTACATTGCGACACTTCATTTTGCAGAGATTTATTACCAGTCCACCACCAGCGCCGGTGGCGTGGGTAGCCGGGTTTTCGATGTCTACATCCAGGGCGAAAAAGTAGAATCCGAGTTCGATATTATCGAGCAGGCTGCAAGCGTGACTGCGGTTTCCCGAAGCTATTTCGCTCAGGTGGACGGCAGCTCTGTAAACATCAGTTTTGGCGTAATTTCAGATCTTCCGAAACTGTCGGCCGTGTGTGTTTTCCCTAGCAACGGTGATTTCGATGGCGACGGCTATAGTGACAGCGACGACGTATTTCCATTTGATGGTACGGAATGGCTCGATAGCGATGGGGATGGTATTGGCGACAATGCAGATGCGTTCCCATTCGATGCCACAGAATCTGCGGACATGGATGGTGATGGCGTAGGGAATAACAGCGACCCTGACATGGATGGTGATGGCTTCGCTAATGATAACGATGCGTTCCCGGAGGATCCGTCGGAGTGGCTGGATAGCGATAATGATGGCATTGGTGACAACTCTGATCCAACTCCCTCCCTAGCGAGTGTTGCGGAATGTGTGAACGTTGGGGGCCCGGAGTTCACTGCTCAGGACGGCACTGTTTTCAAAGCTGACACCCATTTCCTCGGGGGCAGAACCGGCACTCATAAGCAATCCATAGCCAATACATTGGATGATGTCCTTTATCATACGGAACGTTGGGAGAGTTTCAGTTACAACATTCCTGTTCCTGTTTCAGGTTCTTATCTGGTCGAACTTTACTTTGCCGAAATCTACTATCAGGCGAGGATTTCATCTGGCGGAGTTGGTAGTCGAGTATTTGATGTGTTCGTAGAGGGTGAAACCGTTGCGGAACAGTACGACATAATTGCGGCAGCAGGCAGCAAGTCAGCAACCCAGCTTGACCATGTGGCTGTTGTCGAGGATGGCGAAATTGATGTCGATTTCGGTGCTATTACAGACTGGCCAAAGCTTTCAGCCTACTGTGTAACCGAAATCGTGGGCGCTGACTCCGATGGTGATGGTGTGCCCGACGCTCAGGATGCGTTTCCCTCTGATCCCAATGAAACCGTTGACTCGGACGGAGATGGAGTTGGTGACAATTCGGATCTCTTCCCGAATGATGCGTCAGAATGGTCCGACCTTGATGGTGATGGAGTGGGAGATAATTCGGACCCGGATCGCGATGGTGATGGTGTTGCCAATGCCGATGATTACTACCCGGATGACCCCACCGCCTGGGAGAATCCAGGAAGTGATGGTGGAGACAACGGTGGTGGAACCGGCGGAGATGAGCCTCTCCACCAGATGTGTGTAAATGTGGGTGGGCCGGAATACTCCGCGGCTGATGAAACCCTCTATATAGCCGACAGCCATTTTAATGGTGGCTCGAAAGCCAGTCATGTGTATGAGATAGACCGTACGGCCGACGATACCCTTTACCATTCAGAGAGATGGGGCGACTTCGCCTATTCCATACCGGTTCCTGAGTCCGGAAACTACATTGCGTCATTGGAGTTTGCAGAGATTTACTTCCAGTCCACGGTCGCAACTGGCGGTGCTGGCAGCCGGGTTTTCGACATCATTGTTCAGGGCAATGTCCTGGAGCCCGGGTTCGATATCCTGGCGGACGTGCCTAGCAAGACGGCGCTAACAAGGCACTATCTCACCAGTTCAAGCAGCGGCTCAATCAATATCTCGTTCAATGCAGTTGCCAACGAGCCCAAGGTGTCGGCCATTTGTGTCAGGCAAACCAATGGCGATTATGACGGCGATGGCACTCCGGATGACCAGGACGTTTTCCCGATTGATTCAGCTGAGTGGTTGGACAGTGATGAAGATGGCGTTGGAGACAATACCGACGTGTTCCCGGCCGATCCGGCAGAGTGGTCTGACCTGGATGGCGACGGTATCGGTGACAATAGCGATCCTGACCGTGATGGAGATGGCTACAACAACAATCAGGATGCATTCCCAGGTGATCCCACCGAGTGGCTTGATAGCGATGGTGATGGCGTCGGTGATAATGCTGACCCCACACCCTTCGGTGACATTGATGGGTTCCAGATGTGTGTGAACGTTGGTGGCGGAAGCTATGTGGCGACCGATGGCACAGAGTTCATTGCGGATGCCCATTTTTCTGGCGGAGATACTGGCGGCCCCAATAATTACAGTATTGCTGGCACCGACGATGACAAACTGTTTAGAAGTGAGCGTTGGGGGGACTTCAGCTACGCAGTTCCGGTTCCTGCAGTGGGAGACTACGTTGTTGAGTTGATGTTTGCGGAAATCTATTACCAGGTTGGAACGCCCTCAGGTGGCCCTGGCAGCCGTGTTTTCGATATCTATGTCGAGAACGAATTGACCACCAGCGGTTTCGACATTATTGATGAGGTTGGCCCGAAAACAGCCATAACCAAGCGTTATCTCGCCCAAACCACTGACAACGCGGTCGAAATTGGTTTCGGTGCTATAGCAGATTGGCCAAAACTCTCAGCGTTTTGTATCTCACCAAGTACCGGAGACTTCGACACGGATGGTGATGGTGTTCCTGACAGCGAAGACGCATTCCCCAACAATCCAGAGGAGTGGTTGGACAGCGATGGAGACGGCTTCGGGGATAATTCCGATGTGTTCCCCAACGACCCGACGGAATGGGCGGACGTCAATGAGAACGGAGTCGGGGACAACAGCGACGCGAATCTGGATTCCGATGGCGACGGTATCGCCGATATGAATGATGCGTTCCCGTTTGACCCAACGGAAGCCTCTGATTCAGATGGGGATGGCGTTGGGGACAACAGTGACGCTTATCCTAACGATCCAACCCAGCAGTATTACAGCAGTCTCTACCAGGTTCAGTTCGTGAAGAGCGATGGTGTTGTGGATAGCCTGGCGGATGCCCAGGCCTTGATTGATAACGCCACTCAATACGAAAGCGTCGCTTTCGAGACTCATGAGATCAGCTTTACCGACGGTACTTCCGGTAGCGAGGCCATCTTTGCTGCTGGCGAGAGCTTCCCGTTTGTAAACAACTTCGCGATGTTGGCGACTCGGGAGGTTTACGCCCCTGAGTCAGGAGAATACAGCCTGCTTGTCAGAAGTGATGATGGTGTACGCCTGACGGTAAATGGCAACGTTGTCGTTAATGACGACCTGACACGCGCGGTGGACCACAGCGAGGCAGTGCTTTTCCTCGAAGAAGGGTTGCATCAGATTGAAGTTCTCTACTTTGAGAATACCGGCGGGGCTGTTGTTGAGTTCGCTGGCGTCAAAGGTGTCCAGCAGTACTCATTTGATATTGCGGAGTTCTCAGCTGTAACGGATCGCCTGCACGGAGAGGTTTCCACCCCGGTCGTTTACGAGCCGCACATCGGCGGAGAGTGGGGAGAGGTTATTCAGTGGCCGGAAATACCGGTTTCGGCAGCACATCTTCCTGACGGCAAATTGCTGACCTGGGTTGGTGGAACCGAGATAACCGATACGGGTACAAAGAGCACCGCAAGCCTTTACGACCCCGAGACTGGTGTGTTCGTGGGCGTGGACAACGAAACACATAACCAGTTCTGTTCCGGTATTGCCCTGACTGAAGACGGTTCAATCTTCAATTCTGGCGGCAACCCGGACACCAAGAAAACCAGCCGGTTTGATATTGAGACCATGTCCTGGGTACCTCTGGATGACATGGATAAGGCTCGCTGGTATCCGACGACATTAACCATGCCGGATGACCGGGTGTTCACAACCTTTGCCCGAAGTGCGGCCAATACGTCGGAAATCTACTCCAGCGTGACGAACCAATGGACAAATACCCCGGGTGCGAATATGCAGGGCCTGGTGGATGAGCAGAATCTGGTGAATAGCCAACAGCATTGGCAGAACCAGACGGCGAGCATGCAATGGTATGCGTTTATGCACGTGGCGCCGGATGGTAACGTTTTCCAGTCTGGCCCCATGGAAACCATGCGCTGGTTTGGCACTGAAGGGCAGGGCTCCGTGGAGGAAATCGGTGCAAGGCTTGGTGGCGATCAGGCAAGGATGTTCGGTTCCGCTGTCATGTACGACGTGGGCAAGATTCTGATTACCGGCGGTAACGATCCATCGAGTGATGATCCGTCTTCTGATACCGCCATCATGGTTGATATCAATGGGCCCGCACCTGTGGTGACGGAAATCGAACCAATGAATTTCAAGAGGACCTTCCACGATGCAGTGGTTCTGCCAGACGGAAGGGTACTCATAATAGGTGGTACCACGGAGGGCAAGCTTTGGGATGATTGGGGCTCGATTCTTCCTGCAGAGATCTGGGATCCGGAAACTGAGGCCTGGACAGTTGTAAACAGCCTCGAGATCCCGAGGAATTACCACTCAACTGCGCTTCTTATGAAGGACGGACGGGTATTTTCTGGTGGTGGCGGCGCCTGCGGACCTTGCGATGCAAATCATCAGGATGCCCAGTTCTATTCCCCTGATTATCTTTTCAACACGGATGGAAGCGATGCAAGTCGCCTCGAGATAGTTTCAGTTGATAGCACAGTGGTCAGCGCCGGAGAGACCTTATCGGTTCAGGTTTCATCCGGTGCGACGGCTTTCAACATGATTCGCTTGCAGGGAACAACCCATTCGATCAACACCGATCAGCGGTTCATTCCTGTTGAGTTCACCCAGCAGGCTTCTGGATACCAGTTGGAGCTGAATCCGAATCCGAATGTTGTGATCCCAGGTTACTACTGGCTGTATGCGCTGGATGAAAATGGTGTGCCGTCAGAGGGCTATACCATCCAGGTGGTGCGTGATACTTCCAGCGACCCGGGCGATGGTTCTGGGGACCCTGAACAACCCTCTGACTGGGCTGTTCGTACGCCGGCGAGCGGGTCTGCGGATGCCCGTCATGAGAACGACTACATAGCGTTCAAGGAGCGGTTCTATCTGACGGGGGGGCGCGGTAGCCGCTCAATAGACGAGTACAATGCCATCTCCAATACCTGGACCAAACATGGTGTACCGGTCGACGAATCCCAGCAGGAGCTCAGGCTGCATCACTATCAGAGCGTTGAGGTGGGCGGTCGCATCTTCGTTGTTGGTGCGCTTGAAGGTGGTTTCCCTGCAGAAACCGGTGTGCCTGAAATCTACAGCTTTGATCCTGACCAACCAACTCAGTGGAAAACTGAGTTTGTGATCCCGGCGGAGCGCCGGAGAGGCTCGGTTGCCGCGGTCAATTATCAGGGCAAGATTTACGTAGTCGGCGGGAACACCCGCGGTCATAACGCGGGCTGGGTGCCGTGGTTTGACGTTTATGACCCCGTCAACAAAACGTGGACGCAGCTTCCGAATGCCCCGCGCGCAAGGGACCATCACAAGGCTGCTGTGGCCAACGGTAAGCTATACGTAGTTGGAGGCCGGCGTTCCTCGGTGAACCTCGGCAACCCGGTAAGCGATACCATTCCCGAGGTGGATGTCTTTGATTTCGAAACCGGGCAATGGAGCACTCTGGACAGTGATATTCCAACGCCAAGGGGTGGAATAGCGATGATCAAGCAGGGCTCTGAACTGATTGTTGCTGCCGGCGAGAGCGGTGCGGGCGCTCACTCCAATGTTGAGGCTCTGGATGTGGTGACCGGAAACTGGCGCACCCTGCCCAGCCTGGGCATCGCACGGAATGCACCTGGCGGTGCCCGCTACGGCAACGAACTGTTCGTGGTTGCCGGTGCCCTCAATAATGGTGCTGAAATCAATGCCCAGGAGGTCATGACGCTTTATCCACGGGACTTTGCAGTGGACACTGATAATGACGGCGTACCAGACGCGTTGGATGCCTTCCCGGAAAATTCCGGTGAGTATGCAGATAGCGATGGTGACGGTGTTGGAGATAATCGTGATGTCTTCCCGAATAACTCTGTGAACTGGGCCGATACGGATGACGATGGTGTAGGAGACAATACTGACGCGTATCCGAATGATCCTTCCCGTTATGCGGAGAGTGCGCCCCAGGTACTTAACTCCACCACGCTGGTGACCGAACGCGATACGGGTTCACGGAGAGTCTGGGTGGTCAATCCGGATAACGACTCGGTGACGCTTGTCGATGACGGCGATGTGGTTGTCGAAGTGCCCGTCGGGGACAAGCCGAGCGCGGTTGCTGTTAATCCTGTTTCAGGTGACGTCTGGGTTGCCAATAAAGGTGACAACACTCTGAACGCGATTGATCCTGACACCTATCAGGTTGTCAGGACGGTGACTCTTCCGATGGCTTCCCAGCCTCATGGCATTGTGTTCCGCCCGGGATCTCATGAGCTGTACGTCGCCCTTGAGGCGTTGGGGCAGGTATTGAGGTTGAATGTTGCAACGGATCAGACGTTGGGTTCCGCCATGCTGGATGGCAGGGTACGGCACCTGTCGATTGATGTGGGCCGTGACCGGGTTTACGCCACCAACTTCGTAACGCCGTTTGTTCCAGGAGAGGATGGACTGTCTCCGGATGTACAAAACGCCAATGCGGAAATATTTGTGTTGGATGCCGCCTCCCTGGCCCATACATCGACTGTCTCCCTGGGATATCTGAACAAGGGCGTTTCTGAGAGCTCTGGTCCGGGGCTGCCCAACTACCTGAATGCTCCTGTGCTGTCACCGGATGGTAGCTATGCCTATGTTCCCTCCAAACAGGACAATATCCTGTCTGGCGGTCTGAGAGGCGGCGCCGGTATGACCTTTGACCAGACTGTCAGGGCCGTTACATCCCGGGTTAATCTTGCGAACCTGACCGAGAACCCTGGCGTTCGTATCGATCATGACAACGCCAGTGTTGCGACCGGTGCCGCGTTTACCGGCGATGGCCGTTATCTGTTCGTTGCACTTGAAACCAGTAGGGAAGTGGTTGTTTACGACGTAATCAGTGGGTTCGAACTGACCAGGCTGGATACGGGGCGTGCACCGCAGGGCGTTGCGCTGTCGCCGGATGGTGAAGTGCTGTATGTCCATGACTTCATGGACCGCGCGCTGACAACCTTTGACCTGAAAGCCATTCTCAACGGTGACGTAAGTGCGACTGTTGCCGTTGGGTCAACGTCATTGGTCTCGCAGGAAGCGCTTTCCCCAACAGTACTTCTTGGAAAACAGCTATTCTACGATGCTGCCGACGATCGTTTGGCCAGGGACAACTACATGAGTTGCGCATCCTGCCATAACGATGGCGGTCAGGATGGCCGGACGTGGGACCTGAGCACCTTTGGCGAAGGGTTGAGGAATACTATTGGTCTGCTGGGCCGAGGCTCTGGCCACGGGCGTTTGCACTGGACCGGCAACTTTGACGAGGTTCAGGACTTCGAAAATCAGATCCGCTCACTGGCCGGCGGCACGGGGCTCCTGGAGGACGGGGACTTTGCTGTTGTAGAGGATCCAATGGGTGCACCCAAGCAGGGCTACGATGCTGAACTGGATGCCGTTGCAGCGTACGTGGAGTCGCTTACCGCGATTCCCGCTTCACCCTATTACGACGGGAATCTGTCGGCTGCAGGCCAGGCAGGTGAGGGCGTCTTCCAGAGAGAAGGATGTGCAGGCTGCCACTCTGGTAGCGAAGGCACAGACTCTCCCTCCGGAGTAGTGCATGATGTCGGAACTATTACAGCTGTCACCGGTAATGCCTCAGGAGGACCGGTTTACGGTCTTGATACACCCACACTGAATCACTTGTGGGCGACAGCACCCTATCTGCATGATGGCTCTGCGCTTACGATAGCGGAAGCAATCCTGCGACACAGTAATGTAACGGTCACGGAGCAAGAGGCGGTTGAACTGGAGATGTATCTGCTTGAGATCGACGGTGGCCGCTAAGGCAATCGGTTCAGGATGAAGCGAGGTAGCCAATTGGGCTTTGAGATTAAGTGGCGTTGGCTGGTTGTTGTGCTTCTCCCGTGGGCCGCAGTCCTGTCCGCGTCGGAAGGAGTTTGCCAGCCTGCGTGCGAGGTAATGTCTGCCAATGGGCATTTCCATCTTCGGGTTCTTCCCGAAGATGGGAAAGTACCGTTAAACAGCCACCACAGTTGGATCATAGAAGTAGAAAGTGACGTTGGTGATCCTGTTGAGCTGAGAGGGTTGGCGGTTTCAGGTGGAATGCCCGCCCACGGCCATGGGTTGCCTTCACAGCCGAGAGTGACTGAGTATCTCGGCGGTGGCCGTTACAGGGTAGATGGCTTGATGTTCAATATGCATGGGGAGTGGCAATTGAATTTAAGTCTCTCTGATGGCCTAGCACAGGACCACGCAACGTTGGTCTTTAATCTGGATTATTGATGCTCTTCCAGCGCTTCACCATGTGTTTGTTTCTGTTGGTTTCACTGTCCGTGTCGCTACCGTCGCTGGCCAACAACGAGCAGTTTGACGAGCGAGATATACGGATACTTCAATCGCTGAGCCTGTCTGCTCTTCCGCCGCTGCCTGACGCCCCCTCAAACAATGTTGCGGACCACAAACTCGCAGTCGAATTTGGCCGCCAGGTCTTCTACGATTCTCGTTTTGGCAAGGATGGGCAGGTGTCCTGTGCCAGTTGCCATCAACCCGAACTGGCTTTTACAGACGGGAAGCAGCGTGGAAAGGGTGTCGGGGAAGCGGCCCGTAACACTCCTACCCTTATTGGAGCGGCGTACCAGCGTTGGTTTTACTGGGATGGTCGCCGCGACTCCCTCTGGTCGCAGGCCCTGATTCCTTTTGAAGCTCCGGACGAAATGGGAAGTAGCCGGCTCTCTGTGTTGAGAGTCATTGATAACGACGAAAGATACCGTTCCTACTATGAGATGCTGTTCGGTGGCTTTCCAAAGCTCGACTTCTCCAAACTCCCGGACGAAGCCTCACCTTATGGTGCTTCTGATGTCCAGAATAACTGGTACAGGTTGTCACGACCGACACAAACGACGATCAATCGCGCGTTTTCCAATATCGGCAAGGTTCTTGAAGCGTTTCAGAGAACGTTGCAACCGGAGCCATCAAAGTTTGACCATTTTGTAGATGCCCTTATGGAAGGCCAGCAGGATAGGGCTCTATCGTTGGTCTCCGAAAGCCAGCTCCTTGGGGCGAAGCTCTTTATCGACCAGGAAAAAACTCAGTGCCTTCAGTGCCATAATGGTCCAATGCTTACCAATGGTGGTTTTCACAACATCGGCAGCGGCGTGTTCAGTGGTCCAAATATGGACTATGGGCGCGTGTTCGGTTTGCAGTCTGTTTTGATGGATGAGTTCAATTGTCTTGGCAAGTACAGTGACGCAGCCCCCTCAGAATGCACCGATTTGAAATACCTCAGCAGGGACAAGCACCAGGGGCTCCAGGGGGCTTTCAAAGTGCCTACTTTAAGGTTTTTGGAAAAGACCGGACCTTATTTCCATGATGGCCGCTTCAATCAATTAAATGACGTGATGGACTACTACAGGTCGCCCCCAGAGAAAGGACTTAATGGCCAGCATGAATTGAGAACGCTTGACATAACACTTGAGGAGCGAGACGCTCTGGTTGATTTTCTTGGGCTTCTATCAGTTCCTGCTGAGCATTAGATACAGTTTCTGTGGTACCACTGATTTTATCATGCCCTTAAAGGCAGGGTAGGATGGCCTGTTAATAAAACTTCTTGCAAACCAATTCCTTGCAAGCTCTATATTTCCCTGATCGTGAAAGTCTATGTAGCCAAGTTTGAGGTAGTTTTTCGCGGCCAACGTGTGCACTGCATTTTTTTGTTCAGTGTCGAGATCCCACTGCTTTACCCTTTCCGCTACGGCCACTCGCTCTAAATGCTGGGCTCTGATGCGCTGTGAGGAAATCCCGCTTTCATGTTTTCGATATCTGAATGAGCTGTGGTCCACGAACACTGCGTCGCCATGCCGGCAGAGCTGGAGCCACATATCCCGATCATCGAGGTGTCTCAGGTTCTCATTGAACCCTTCGGTACGTAGCCAAACTGACTTTCTAAACACAACGCTGCAGGTTCCGACGAAATTGGCTCTCAACAATGCGGCAAGAAGCCGGCCACCGTTTACGGTATAGGTGTTGGTGCCAGCGGGCGATTTCTCTAACTGTTTTAGAACGCTGTATCTGTCCAGATACCTGTGTTCCGTGATGACACCGTTGGAGTCAGCAAGGCTGAAGTTCGTAAACAGAAATGAGGCCTTTGGAGAGTTTTCCAGTGCCTTCATGGCGACACTTATCTTGTCGGGCTCGGCGATATCGTCCGAATCAAACAGGAATATGTATTCGCCTGTCGCTTCCCTGCATCCAGCGTTCCGAGGAGCTGCAGGGCCACCGCTGTTTGCCCTTTGAACCAAACGAACTCTGGGATCTGAAATATCCGCACAAACGGCGCAAGTGTTGTCAGTTGAGCCGTCATCGACGACGAGTATTTCGTCATGATCACTCAATTGGGAGAGCAAACTTTGCACAGTTTCAGTTAAATAGGCTGCTGCATTGAATGCCGGGATAACAACACTAATTCTTGTTGACATGAAATCCTCGCCCGATAATTCTTGCCGCGTTTCCCAGCATGTACGGAGCGATTCCAAGGTCACACTTGATAGCCACCATCAGGAAGCGAAGCTGGCCCCGTTTTAACTTATGGAGAAGGCGAAGGGATAATCTATCGCGGGCCGATTTTAGCCGCCGGTGAATTGCTTCATTCATTTCACTGTCCAGCTCGAAGTTACGTAGCACCTTTTTGCGATAAAGGATTTCATCATGTATGCGAAAGAAATCCTTATCCGTCCCAAACGTCTGCTCTGAAAATATACTTACGCCCTTCCCATAGGTTAGCCCTACGGTATCCGAGCAGATGACGTTATCGGATCTTTTCCCGATTGTTAGCCACAGAAATTGGTCTTCGCCAAACCTGTAGAACTCCGTTGGGAATCGTAAATCTCCAAACATTTGATAATCGTAAACAATAGTCGAAGTGGTAACGTAACCTTCGATAACCGACCTGAAGTAGTTGTCTTTCATTCTGCATAGGTGGGGATAACCCTCGATCGAGTCGAGATTATATTTTTCAATAAACTTAAGTTTTTTGAAAAGATCCTCATCCTCACCCTCTACAATGCGGGAGCAGAAGTAGAAATGAGCGCCTAGCTTGAAAGCGAGCATAGCAGTTTCGAGATGCTCAGGTGACCAATAGTCGTCCGAGTCAAGAAACGCGACATAATCAGTCTTTGAATTTAACGCGGCAAGCCCCGTGTTTCTGGCAATACCCGGCCCGCTGTTCTTTTGTTCTATTACAGCGATCGATATTCCATCAGGAGGTGAGAGATCCTGTGTAATGGATTTTGTAGATACGGGTGATTCGTCATCCACAATAACAATATCGATATGCGCGATGACGGTCTGACTGAAAATGGACTCGAGGGAGCGCCTGAGCAGTGTGCCGTCGTTCTGGAAGTGGGGGATAACTACACCAATGCGAGGGGCCGTATTCGCCATAGTTTGCTTGTCCTTGTGCAAGCCAACAGCTTGAATCACGCTATAAGTGTAAGTATATACGACTATTGGTTGGCTGACAGATAGTTTCTCGCCCTGACGCCAAGCTTTCCCGGTAAAAGCTGTGCAAGGTGTCCCCATTCCCGTTTGGACAATGACGGAAGAACAAATAGCCAATATACGGTTGTTATCGCCAGGCCGGTAAATAAAAACTCCGGAAAGGTTCCCGTGGGCAATAAGAAGCGAGTCATTGCTGAGGCCACAATACATGATAATGCTATTAAAACTATGGGTTTACCAAGCTCTTTAATTGCTCTGTTAACTGTAAACCCGACTTCTCTCTGAACGATGAATGGCATTACAAAAGCTCGGCCAATGAATAGTGGTGCCGATACCCCTATGGCTGCGGCCACGATGCCGTAGTCCAGTACCCCGATCAGGAGGAAGATCAACGAGGCTGAAGTGAGTGTTTCCGCGATTCCAAGGAAGGCTTGAAGTCGATGTCGGGATGTTGCCATGAGCACGCTGCCCATGGGTGCTGTCAGGAACATAAGCATGCGGCCGCTGACCAGAACCACCAACGTATGGTAGGCCGTTGTGTATTCAAACTCTGCACCCATCCAAAGGCGTATCAACGGTTCACCGAGCAGTATGAGGCCGAAAAGCGCGAATCCACCGAGGATCATGTTGATTCGCAGAAAAACGGCAATCTTGTCATGCAGATCGACGGTATCGCCCTTAGCCTGCGATGCCGCAAACACCGGGGTGCTCATTCCTGTTGCTTTGGTAAGGAACTGGAGGCTGTACTCAACCAGCCTGACGGCGACGTAATAGGTCGTCAGCAATGAAGTTCCAAGATAGGCACCGATCAGAAATATGTCGGCTTTGTCCTTGGCCAGGTTGGTGATATCGATCAGGAAGGCCCAGTTGCTGTAATTGAAGAGCGACCGCATTGTTTCCCTGTCGACAAACTCCCTGCGGATGCGCATAGCCGGGTGGAGATACTTCGCAATAGAGATCAGGATGATGTCTGTGAGGATAGAGGCGCCCAGTTGGACGAGGCTGATGGCGAGTAGTTCATAGCCATGCAGTAGGGCAATAACAGAGCAGACAGTGGAAAGTACTTTTACGACTATTCGGCACCATGCGGTAAGGTCATATCTCACGTAGGCTGCAGCAATGCCGGCAAATGCCTTAAATGGAAATCCGAGTGCTATCTGGAGCCCGGCAATCAGTATCAGAAGGCGTATCAGCAAGACATTGTCTGGATTTTCAACCCAGACCGGTGATACCCAGGCGATGACAGCGCTGGCCAGCATGACGACAACAGCAAGGCCGGAATAGATAATCAGGGATGAGTTGATAACCTGGTTGGCTTTCCTGGTGTCCTCCTGCTGGATATAGCGTGCCATGAACCGGGTGACAGCGGTCGCGAAACCGAAATCAAACAGGTAAAGAGTGGCTGTGAAGCCACCGATGAGTATCCAGATGCCGTACATGGATTCCCCAAGCTGGGACACCATGAAGGGCAACATGAAAAGCCCGACGCCAATCGTAACCACAATGTGAAGTGTCTGGGCAATTGACCCACGAAACAGGCGTTTTACGAGTGACATGGTCGACACTGGGCTTTCCTGAGTATTCAAGAGTTAACGATGGGCGCACTGGACGTATCGGAATGACGAGGCAGTATTGTACATCCATGCACAAGATAGATAACGCATTTCCTTATTCGTGAGGTAACCTACCACATTCCATGGACGAGCTACGACTTTTCAACCGTTTGTGAGGGACCGGTGAGTATTTTCCAGACAGATGCCTGGCAGAATGCATGGTGGCGTGAATGGGGGCAGACCCGGGGGTTCCAGTTGCTGGAGCAGGGCGGTTCCGGCGCATCCGGAGTCTACATTGACAAATACCTGCTCAAGGGGCTGATACCGTTGCGCTGTCTGCAGTTTGTGGGCACCAATTACCGTAGAATTTCCACCCCGCGCACGGAGTACAATTCCTTTGTTTGTTCAAAAGAGACGTTTGACCAAGGTGCGGGACGGCTTGAACGTCTTCTGTCGTCCTGTGGTTGGTCCGAAGCCGTTTTCCGGGATGTGATTAAACAGTCCCCTGAGGCATTGCATCTGCAGAACCTGGCCCACAAAGCGGGATGGAGCTACCGGGTTGTCGATAGTGATGTGGCCTACAGCATTGAAACGACGGGTAGTTTTGACAACTACCTGTCTGCCTTGGGGCCCAATACCAGGTTGCGTCTCTTTAACAGGCGCAAGGTGCTCGAAACCTGCGGAGAGCTCTCATTTGCGGACGCCTGGCCAGACAGTCCTGATGACTTTTTTAATGCCCTGAACGCTTTTCATGTCGAGCGCTGGGGGCAGCCCTGCTTTTCCGCGAGGAGCCTGAGATTCCATAAGGATTTCCTCACACACGTTGTAGAGGAAGGGGGTGTGCCCGATCTTTCGATAATGCGTTGTGATGGGACAGCCGTGTCAGTGCTGTATAACGTCCATTACCGTGGTCGCTGTTATAACCTTCAATCGGGCTACCAGCAGGATTTTCATCCTAAACTGGCGCTGGGCACGCTCCATTTAGGGTATTCAATTGAAGAGGCATTTGAGAATGCCGGTATTGCGGACTTTGACCTTCTTGCTGGCTCTGGTAAGAATGAAGATTACAAAGCTCGACTTGCAACTCATGCCGAGCCTCTGATTTCGTTTATGCTAGTCAGAAGCCGCATATTTCGGTATCTATACCGTATAAAATCCGGAAACTAAAGTGGGGTGCTCGTTTCCCGAGTGCCAACTTGTAGTAAAAAGGTAAACTACCATTTAAACCACGCTTCTCAGGATCTACTACATGGATCGTAATATCGGCATGGCGCGATACCCTTGGCTGTTTCCCGCGCTGTATTTTGCCTGTTTTCTCGTTGCTACCGCTTCTACGTTGAGCGGTCTGGTTGACCGTTGGCTGAAGTTCGATGAGTCGTACTCCCACGGTTTTCTTGTACTCGTGATCAGCATTTTCCTGACAGTCTCTGCGTGGCGCAGGCATCGCCCGGTAGTTGGGTTCTATTGGTTCTGGCTGCTCCCACTGTGTGTCTCCGGCTTGGTATACCTCGCGGGCAGCGTTCTTCTGATTGAAGCGTTCCAGCAAGTGGCACTTTTGCCGCTATTGATTGGTGGGCTTCTGGTGTTGTGGGGGTGGAGGCAGACTCAAGCGTTTTTTATCCCCATGGGGTTGATGGTATTCACGCTTCCATTCTGGGACTATCTTTCCTGGAACCTGCAACTGATTACAGTTGCTTTCAACCAGCTGATGTTATCGCAGTTTGATATCGAATTTATCGTCGAGGGTGTGTTCGTCTATTTTCCGGGAGTGGGGGCATTCGAGATTGCCCATGGTTGCTCCGGATTACGGTACTTGTTGGTTGGTGCAACGTTGTCGCTGCTATACGGTGAACTGAATTACCGTTTGTGGCGTACCCGCTGCGTTCTTTTGTTTACCGGAGTGGTGATATCCCTTGTTGCCAACTGGATCCGTGTTTTCGTCATTATTTATATTGGATACGAATCTGAAATGACGTCATCACTTATCAAGGAGCACGATTTCTTTGGTTGGTGGGTTTTCGCCGGGACTCTTGTTCCACTGTACTTCTTCGCTCGTTGGCTGGAAGGCACCGAAAAGAACCTTGACTCGGCTGTGGACGGCAACACGGAAGGATCAGGCCTCCATTCTGCCGCTGGCATGTTATCCCCCCTTTTTCTTGTGCTTTTGATGGGAGCGGCTTCCTGGTCTGTTTCACCAAGCCTCGCAGACATGAATGGGGAAACCGAACAACACAGTGTGTCTCTAGTAGATGCTTCCAACTGGATGCCCCTTTTCCGCCGGAGTCTTCTGGGATGGCAGCCTGCCATTGTTCGTCCCGATCGTATCTTTGAACAGACCTATATAAAGCGAGGAACGGCGCGGGAGGGTCAGGCCGGAGTCAGGTTGTTGGTGGCGTTATACAGTTACGACTATCAGCGCCCCAAGTTTGAGGTGGTTCAGTATAACAACCGAATATACGATTCCTCGGTATTGGTTCCTAAGCGTACCTTCAGTGTTGATCCGGTAAGTGGTCAGACACCGTTGGCTGGTCTGGAGTTGGGCTTCCGTCAAACGGATACGACGTTTGTAGTGGCGTATGGATACTATGTTGAGGGTCGATGGGAGAATAATGAACTTCAGGCCAAGCTTGCCCAGCTACCGGGTATGTTTAATTCCCGCAGCGATGCGTCGCTGTTAGTTATTGGTGTTCATTGCGAAGAGTGCGACCGGGATCGCGTGTTACGCGACATTTCGCCGTTAATAAAAGAAGCGGCCCAGGAACACCTAGACCGCCTGTACACAAATTGAGTTATATGGTTTTACTTCATTCGACTTGCTGGGATACGACTTCCGATGGCGCACTTGCGAGACCGCCCTGGTCCACGACGCTTATCGAGAAGTACCACACTCCTGACGCCAAATCTCCGAAAGTAAATGAGGTCTCGGCTCCGTCGACCTGCTGGGTTTGTGTGAGCGCTCCCGGTGATTGACCATAGCGAATCCTGTAGTAATCGATTTCACTCAGTGACAGAGACGAGCCATCAAGGCGGGTGCCTGGAGCCGTCCAGGACAGCGTAATACTGCCATTTGGTTCTGCGGGTTCAGGAGATGGCTCGGTTGGGCCGGGGCTAGTGTTCACGGTTCCGACTTCTTCGAGTGTGAACGGATCAAGGCCACTGTTGTATGCCTCAATATTCGAAATACCAGCGTTGTTTGATACAGAGTCAGCGTCGTCAACCCAGGGGCTAAGGCCCTGTGAAAGTTCCCAGGTATCCGGAATCCCATCGTTGTCCGAATCAAGCGAGTGGCTCGTTGTAGGGTCTGGCGCCTTCACAGTGGCAGGCGTGGAGAGGGTTCCGCCTGTATTGGTGTTTGTTGCCCTGTACTCGGCGACCGCTGAACCAACTCGTTCAAAATATTCCATAGAGAGCAGGACTTCTTCCCCGGGGCTGAGTGTGCGTTCATACTGAAATTCGGTGGGAGCATGCTCTGTCCAGTCATCAATAACAAGAGTACCGTTTGCGTAGAGCCTCACGCCGTCGTTGGTCCTGACGGTAAAGCGGTAGGTGTTTGTGCCTGAGTCATGGGGCGCTGTAAATATACCATTCCAGCGAACGCTGAAGTTGTCGTCGGAGAGCTGGGAATGGGGTTGGCCAGTGCCCCAATTGAAGTCGACACTTCTATCGACTCGCGCATCTACAAAATCATCGAATGCTATACCGCTGTAATATTGGCCAACGAAGCCTTCAACGTAGACTGGGCCCTGTTCGGAAGGTTCCGGGACGTCGCCGGCATCAGCCGGCGACGTCCCGGCGCGGTATTCCTCCAAGTTTGTATAGCTATCATTGTCCATGTCTCCACTGGCATCTCCAGGATCAAGAGGATCCATACCGTAGGCATACTCAGCGCCATCGGGAATGCCGTCTCCGTCTGTGTCGGCGTTGTTTTCGGCGGTTCCCAGCAGGAACTCATCCGCCGCACTTAACAGGTCATCGTCTGGGTCAGAGGTGGCGTCAGCCGGGTTGGTTGGGTTTAGCCCGTAAACGGTTTCCCACTTATCGTATAAACCGTCCTGATCTTCATCGAGTGGTGGGTATTCGGAGTTGAAGGCTATACCTTGGTCACCATCCAGATAGCCAACACGATAGCCCAATGAGTATGCTTCCCTCTCGGAAAGGCCGGCTGTCTCACTTGGCTGTGCATACGAATGGATATAACCGGAGCCGATTATTTGTTGGCTAATTCCAGGGCCTTCCCAGGCAACTGCGAAATGGTCACTCCCGGCGCCCTCCTTATGGAGAACTTCGAAATAGTAGCGCTGAGAAGCATCCATTGTTATGTATGGGGATGTTTGGGAGCTGTATTTAGTAAACTGATTGATGTAGGTCCAGCCTGGCACTGTGGCAAGAATGTCGGCGTCATCCGGTGAGCTTGAAGTACTCAGCCAGAATTCAACCTTGTCGTTACCGCTAACAAAGAAGCGATATTCGCCGGATGCCGGTGGCTTAATGAACCCTCTGACGTAGGACCCATAGTTATCGACACGATTTTCGGGGTCTTCGAGGCTGGTTAACGTATCAACGTCATCCGGGTTATTCGGAAATTTGGTGGCGGAGGTCAGGGAGTCAATCTCGACACCATCAAGGTTATCGTAATACCGAATTTCGACGGCACCAGGTTCGCTGGTTTCGGGGAGGGCAGCCGTTGGAGGAAGGTCCTCGATGTCGTGAAACTGCCAGCTTTGACATCCGCTGATGAGTATTACCGTACCACCGATACCAAGTGCTTTCGTAATAGACATCATGCCTCACCTCATCGTTCCCGGATTCAGTAGGACAAGTATTGTTTGATAAAGTGAGGGCTGCCAGTTATTGGTTGTACCGTTTTGATCTTTGAGGGCAAAGGTTATATCGGATGGTCATGACGCGATTAACCCTGCCCATTAAATTTTTCGAGCACTTTCTGCGCTTCGTTGTTTTTACCTGATGCGCGATACGCCTCTGCCAGATGCAGTGCGATTTCTTCCGACTCCGGTTGTAGTTCATGGGCCTTTTCGAGAATGGGTACACTGGCTTCGTGATTACCGGCCTTGAGCATGATCCATCCGTAGGTGTCCGCGACTGCCGCGTTGCCAGGGCTAAGCTCGTAGGCTTGCTTCGCCAGATCGATTGCCCGCTTGTCCCCATTTTCGTGATAGATCCAGGCCAGGTTATTTAGCACCACAACGTTGCCGGGTGCGCTTTCAAGCAGGGTCTCATAATTCGACTTGGCGCTTTCATACTGGCCCTCGGATTGCTGCAGCAGCGCCAGCGTAAGAAGCAGCTGGTTACTGCCGGGATACGTTTTGCGGGCGGACTCAAGGAAAGAGAGTGCTTCCTGTGCCTTGCCGGATCGTTGGAGGTTTGTCGCGTATCCATTTGCGAGCTCGGCGCTGGGGCGCTTGTCGAGGGCGAGTTGGTAGAGTTCAGCCGCTTGCTGATACTCTTTTTGCCGTTCGAAGTAAGCGGCTTCCGTCACGTAGGGCGCAGAGGATTCCGGGTGTTGCTGCTTGGTTTCCTGAATAATTCTCCGCGCTTCGTCTTCCTCGCCTTCGTTGAAGGCTTGCTGAGCGGCTTGAAGAGCGATGTCCTGGTTGTCCGGGAACAGTGCGCGAGCCCGGTCAAGGAGAGCGGCCGCCCGGGCTGTTTCTCCCGAGCTCTGGAATGCGGTTGCTGCGCTGCTATAGATGCCTGCAACGAAGGGCGTTGCGGGTGATGGGGTCGATTGCTCGTTTCGCTCCAGCAGGGAGGCGGTTAAATCGTCCGCTTCCTGCTGATTGTTATCCAAGAGGGCAACCTCAAGCAGAATCAGGCGAGGGCCGGTCGCTTCCGGATTCTCTTTGAGAATCTCCCGCATGAAACCTGTGGTTTCTTCGCGATCCAGAACGGTCGCCAGCCCCTGAAGCGCCTGGCGGCTATCCGGGGCTAGCCTGACTGCTGCCCGGAACTGCTTCTGCGCTTCCGCTTGATCGTCTTGAGTCAGCGCCAGTCTACCAAGAGCGATCAGCGGTGCTGATGATTCGGGCGCTGTTTCCCTGGCCTTGTTGAAGTCTGTTTTAGCCGCGTCCACATTGCCTGCGGTGGCTGCGAGGCTTCCCCTGGTCATCAGGGCATTGATACTGTCAGGAGCTTCTTTAATCCACTGAGAGGCGGATTTTACAGCCTCGTCCATGTTGCCAGAGCGAGCCTGAGCTTCAACGATGACGCTGCGTGCCTGCTCCAACTCAGGGGCGCTTTCAAGAACCCGGGTTGCCTCGGCGATCGCCCGGTCATGTTCACCCCGCTGGTTGAGGTAGGTCGCATACCGTAGCCTCAGCTGGTGGTTGTCGGGGTTGCTTGCCAGGGCCTTGTCCATAAGCGTTTCGCCCGTTTTCAGGTCGCCGCTGGCAAGCGTGGCAATGGCCACCATGGCAAGCGTTTCCGGATCGGAGTCTTTGTCCTCCAGATTGGAGAGTATGGCCTGGGCGCCTTCTGGATTTCGCATTTGCAGCCGTGCGGCGGCCAGTAATTTGCTGGCGGTTTCTGAATTTCCCGCTTCTGCGATGGGTGCCAGCAGCTTTTCAGCATCCTCTACCCGGCCTTGCCTGAACCGGACAAGGCCGAGCATCAACGATGTCTGTTCATGGTTGGGAGCTTGCGCCAGGACTTCCTCCAGATAACGCGCGGCCTCATCGAGGTCACCCTGTTCCACTGCCGCCTGGGCGGCCATCAGGTTGCTCTTGATCGTACCGGGGGCGGACTTGGCCAGTATTTCTTCGTATACGAAAGCTTCTGACTGCTTCCCCTGGGCTCTAAGGACGCGAATAAGGGACGAAATCGTGGCGTATTTGCGCTGGGTCATTACATCGTACTGACCGATGTCTTCGAGGGCCCGGATATAGGCATCTTCCGCTTTTTGCCACTCTTCCTGAGAAGCGGCGAGCTCGGCCTTCCAGAGCCATAATTCACCATTCGCCTCATCGACCTCTTCCGCCTCGGTGACCAGTTTTCGGGCCTTCGATACGTCGCCGCCGGCGAACGCCGTTTTCGAAAGTCCTATCACCGATTCAACTTCTCCGGAGTCTATTTCCCGTGCTCTGTTGAACGCAGTGCGGGCTTTTTCAAGTTCATTGGATGCCAGGTAAATCTGGCCTTCCAGCAGTGCCGCCTGGGTTTCCACCGGTCGGTCCGGGGAGGTGATGTCATCGAGAGCCGCCAGGGCGTCTTCAAAATCTTCCTGAAGCAGATTGGCTTCTGCGAGGATCAGGCTGGCGCGGTTCTGAACCTTTGCATCGATCTGCTCTGCAGGGAGGCGCTCCAGGATCTGGTTAAGGTGCCGTTCGGCATTGGCCGCATCGCCTGCCTTGAGGAGATTGTTGACGATCAGGAAATACGGTTCGATCTTTTCCGGTTGAAGCTCGATCGCGCTCCTGGCTTCCAATGTGCTCGCCTTGAGTTCACCCTGACGCTGGAAAAAACGTGACTGGTCGATATGACTCAGGTACTGGATGTCGTCCTGGCTCATCTCATTGCTGTCGCCACAACCGGCGAGAGCGAATGAGATTGCGACTGAGAGGAGGGTGGCACGTACTGCTGAAACTGGCTTCATGGCCCTGGTCCTTTTCCTTATCGGGTCTTGTTCTGGATTCCTTGCCTGCTATTCAGGCGCCTGACGATTCGGGGGATGTTTCAATCCGATATTTATCAGTCAGGTTATACAGCGTTGGTCGGGTTACGCCGAGCAGGCGTGAGGCCTGCGCCATATTAAAGCTACAGGACTGCAGTGCCTGCACAATGGCGGCACGTTCCGCATTTTCCCTGACCTGCCTGAGATTCAGTTGGCTTTCGGGGCCTTCAAGGTCGCAGTTTAGCTCAAGGTCGGCGGCGGTAACACGTTTGCCGTCGGCCATGATTGTGGCCCTTTTCACCTTGTTGATCATTTCACGCACGTTGCCGGGCCATGGGTGTGTCTTGATGGCCTTGATGGCGTCTTCGGTAAAGGCCAGGTTGGGCCGATCCATTTGTTTGCCCAATGACTGCAACAGCGACTGCGCAACAACGAGGGCGTCGCCTTCGCGCTCACGAAGTGCGGGAACGTCGAGAGTAATTTCACTGATCCGGTAATAAAGGTCCTCGCGGAAAGTCTCCTGATCGATCAACTGCTGTACGTCCCGGTGAGTTGCGCACACCACGCGGACATCGACAGGAACCGGGTTGACCGAGCCCACCCGATCGACCACGCGCTCCTGGAGAAAGCGGAGCAGCTTGGCCTGGAGGGGCATGGGCATGTCGCCAATCTCGTCCAGGAATAGGGTGCCGCCATTGGCGCTTTCGATTTTGCCTTTCTTGCTCTGGGTGGCGCCGGTGAACGAGCCCTTCTCAAAGCCAAAGAGTTCGCTTTCAAGGAGGTTCTCAGGAATAGCGGCACAGTTAATGGCCGCAAAAGGTTTATCGAAGCGGTGGCTCAAATCATGAAGCGCCCTTGCCAGCAGCTCCTTGCCCGTGCCGGTTTCACCGGTAATCAGGGTAGTGACGTCGGTGGGGGCCACTTTTTCGAGGGTGCGACAGATGCCAAGCATCTGTGGGCTGGCCGCGACGATACCTTTGATGTTGGTGCCATTACGCTGACGGGCCAGCTCCCGGTTGTCACGTTCCAGTTCGGCCAATCGCAAGGCACGGTTCACCACGAAGGTCAGAATGTCCGCGTCCAGCGGCTTCTGGTAGAAGTCACTGGCCCCCATACCGATGGCCTTGACGGCGTTCTCCTTGTCTTCCCGTCCGGTGACCACAATGATCTTGGTCATGGGCGACAACCGAAGAATTTCTTCAAGCAGTAGAAAGCCTTCTTTTGCACCGCCTGGATCCGGAGGCAGACCCAGATCCAGAGTAATGACATCGGGTTCGCTTCGACGCAGTGCGGTCAGGGCTGACTCCCGGTCAGCCGCAACGCTTACTTCCAGATCTTCGCTGAAACACCAGCGCATCTGGCTTTGTAAACCCGGATCATCTTCTACGATTAGCAGTCGTCTACTCACAACGGTTACAAATCCCTTTTTGTAATGGTGACGGTCTTGCGATCAATCCTCTAAACCCTGATTCTTAACCGAAGATTGACACTTTGCAATGATAGTGTTCGCTGTATTTCGGTTTCGCCAATTATTTGGCATTCTGCTGCGGCAGTGGGTCGCCGGTAATCAGTCGCTCGGGTTCTTCCGGAGCCTGTTCCGGTTTGAACCGGGCAAGCGGGAACCGGATTGAGAAACAGGAGCCCAGGTCCGGTTCGCTGGTTACATCTATATTACCCCCAACATTGCGCACATACTCCCTGGCCTGATAGGCACCAATGCCCATGCCCGTCAACCCCTTGGTACTTTCGAACGGTTTGAATAACTGGGTCTGGATAAAGTCCTCGGTCATGCCGGAACCGGTGTCCTGGATGAACAGCACGACGTTGCCCTTGGCGGTTTTCAGGGTGAGAGTGATTTCGCCATCGGGTGGGGTGGCATCCTGCGCATTCTGAATCAGGTGGCCGAGAATACTGTAGAGTTGCTCCCGATCGGCATTGATGAAAATGTTTCCGGGATTATCGGCAACCCTCGGTGCAGGTTGGCGGCGGGAGTAGTGCTCCGCCAACTGGCTGACAACCTCAGTCAGGTCGATCACTTCGGTCACCAGGGTTTCGTCCGCTGGCTTGCGGATGTGATCCACCAGGTTCGACATCTTGCGCACGGCATGGTCAGTGGTGTGAATCATATCGTCGATAAAGGCCGGGTTGTTCCGGTGCCTGGGGGCGTTTTTCACCAGCAACGATAGTTGAGCAATCAGCGTTTTCAGGTCATGCACCATGAAGGCAGACGCCTTGCTTACCGCCTCAAACTGCATGGCCCTGGAAAGCCGGTTTTGGGCGTCAGTTTGTGCAAGCAGGTTACAGGTCTGCCGGGCGACAACCTTGATCAGGTCAAAGTTCTCCCAGTTGAGTTCAACGCGCGCGTAAGGGTTGCCGACCATGGCAATACCGTATAAGTCGTTGCTGAGGTATAGGGGAATGACCAGCCAACCATCCGGTGTATGTGATATCGGGTCGGGGATCTCCAGCAGGTTGTAGCTGACCGGATCGCCACGATATTCATGAAGGTCGATAATCCACTCCCGTTCCCCAAAGAAGCGGACAAGTTCGGAGTTGGCGTCGATGGTCGTGTACTTGGGCGTGACCATGTTGACTGCGTTCTTGAGGATGAAGTCGCCTCTTTCCTCTCGTATCCAGAGTGCGCCGGCGTTGCTTTCAACCAGGCTCGAAAGAATGCGGATGACCCGTTCCGGAAGTGGCGGGCTGTCGCTGAGGTCGGCCATTTCCCGGGTCATTTTCAGCCATTCGTCGCGGTAGTCGTATTTGTAATCGAAAAAGTTCTGGCTGATAAACACCATTAGCCGGGAACGCACACGGCGCGAGACCAGCAGGGTGACGAGGAATACCAGTGCGATGCTGAAGAAGAGTACCTGCAGGGCGTCGCCCCATTCGCCTCCCAGGGTTTTGACGTAGTAGCCACCCAGTGACAGGAACAACAGGTAACCACCGGCGAGTATCAGGGCTCCGGCGTGGAAGACGGCTGAACGGGAGAGCTGGAAATCCACTGGCTGTTTGCGGGTGTTAATCACGTTGACAGCAAACAAGGGCACCAGTGCAGCGTTGACCAGGCCACGGGCGTTCCAGAACGACTCCGAGACCTGGCCAAAGAGCAGGGTGTCGGCATACATGAAGAAATCAAAGGCAAACAGGCTGCCAACGGCAATACAGACATACTTCATGCTGGACCGACCAAATGACACGGAGTTGCGCCAGATCTGCTCAATCAGCGATAAGCCGAGTAAGGATAGGGCTATCTGGCCAACCACTTTGGTTTTACCGTCCAGAATGCTGAGCCCAAAGAAATATTCCAGGACACCGCTGCCGAGTAGGAGAGCAACCAGGATCAGGGTGGCTGCCGCCAGCACTTTTCGTAGGCGACCGACAAGATTGGCAGACCGGAATGAATCGCGAAGTAGGGCGAAGAGGACGGTAATCCACGCGGCATCACGCAGAAGTTCCAGCAGGTAGCGAATAAAAAAGCTTGGTTCGCCCCAAAGGCTTTGGGTAACAAGTGAGCCGGCCCACAGCGTGGTGACCACGGCGGCGAGGAGCAAAGAACGATCAATGTCCCGGCGCAGGTATCGTGTGGCAATCAGCAGCGATAGCAACCCAAAGGCAATGGCTGCCGTGGAATGACTGATCAGGCTGAAATTATTCAACATGTTTCGCTTCCTGCGCTATGCGCCACTTTCCATAACGGCACCGATTTCGATCCTGTGCCGTTCACACCGGCTTCTTGTTCTCCCGGTAGAACCGGAATATCTCTTTTAGCGGGCGCCTGGGAGTGAAACCGAATTCCCTGGCGAACGCCCTGCCGTCGATGACTACAGGATACTTGAAAAAGTGCATCAGGTACGAAGGAAAACTTCGCAGGTTGAGTGTGCGCAGTATCATCCTGGGCAGTATGGGGGGAATGGATGGTACTGGTATGCGGCCGCAGCCGCAGAGCTTCAACGCATGCTGGTAGGCCACCCAGTCCTGCGGCGCGACATTGAAAATTCCCCGCTGGGGTTTGTTGTAAGCCAGCACGATGGCATCCGCCATGTCATCGATATGGATAAACTGCATCATCGGTGAAAAACCGGCCAGAACAGGTGCCCGTTCCATGCCCAGCAAGGTGCTGATGGAGTTGCGCACGCCCGGGCCGACAATGTTGCAGGGCCGCAGAATGGTGATATTCAGGTCCGGGTAGCGCCACAGGTAGATGTTGGCCAGGTTCTCCAGTTCCACGGAATCAATCAGGTCCGCGCTCAGCCCCGCACTTTTCAGCGGAGCTTCCTCGTCTATCAGCGCCGGGTTGTAGGCCACCGCGCCATAGACGTGGAAGGTCGACAGGACCACCACCCTTTTGATGTTGTACTTGTGGCTCAAGTCCAGCAGTTTCTGGGTACCGAGAACGTTGGCGTTGTACCGGCGCATTCGGGTGAGCTGGCTCGACATGATGCGGCCGAGATGAATGACGCCATCAAACCGGTAACGCCGGAAAAGGTCTTCGAAGGAGCGTTTGTTGAAGTCGATGCAGTAGCTGGGGATATCGTCGCCCAGATAGACCTGTTCTCGAAAATCCACGGCAACGAGGTTGCAGGTATCCCGCAGGCGGCTGATTACCTGTTGAGCCAGGGCGCCAGCTGCACCTGTTACAAGAATCTGGGGTCTGCTTTTTTCAACCATCAGAACAGCCTTTTCCTTTCGCTCAGTCCGGTATCGATCAATTCACTGATCGCTGCCTTCACCTGTTCAACCCGCTCTGTCACCTGTTCTTCGGGAATTTCCAGGTCGTCAAACACCATTGGGTCGCCAAAGTTCAGGTGGACTTTGGCCGGCAAGACAAACGGCATGGCCACCGGAGCGTAGGGAATGCCGAGCCACCGAGCCAGTGGTTTGATGTTGGCGATGGCGGGAATGGTTTCCTCACACCCGACCACGCCCACTGGCACAATGGGTGCCTTGTACTTCATGGCCAGGTGCATGAAGCCGTTACCGAACCGCTTGAGCTGGTAGCGATCCTGATACAGCTTGCCAGACCCGCGAATGCCTTCGGGGAATACGATGACGGCCTCGCCGTTGGCCAGCATCTTGGCGCAATTGGTGGGATCGCCCAAAACCGCGCCAAACTCGTTCAGCAAATTGCCGAGGTAGGGGACGGTCGGGAAAAAACGTTCGATCATTGCCCGGGGAATGCGCGGGTTTTTCTCGCGAGAGGCAAGGGCGTAGGCGATCAAAAGTCCATCTACCGGCAACTGCCCACTGTGATTCGGGACGATCAGCACCGGCCCCTCCGAGGGGATTTTGTCAACGCCGGTGGCTTCCACTCGAAAATACTTTTCGTAGATCTGGCGGGTCAGGGAGAAGCCGTACTTCATCACTTCGTTGTTATAGCCCCAGGGATCGTACCCCAGAGAACCAATCGGCTTGCGGATGCGATTGATGTGATTCTCCAGCTCTGCCGGGATCAACCGTGACTTCAGAATCGATGCTAGACCCATGTGGTTTCTACTCTCTTCCTATCATAACGCCAAGGGTATGACTCTGGCCCGTATTCAGCACGCGGTAATCGCCGAGGGCATTGGCGCTTTCAACGCACAGCATGGACTCCCAGGCAACGTCGGGGAAATCCGACAATCGTGCCGCTTTCTCCGGCCCCGGATTCCAGACAACCGTGGAGTCGCTGCCGATGGCGGTGATGCGCCGGTTCCCTGATGGGGTTTCAACGATCAGCGAATTGCCGCTTTCATAGATGCGGTCGGTTTCACCCTCGAAGCTCACTGGCCCTTGCTGTGTGTGGTAGCTCCAGTCTTTCAGGGAGTCCACGTATCCGCAGTTTTCGAGGCCTCTGACCAGCGTTTTGGAAATGTCCGGGGTCGGAAGATAGGTGTGAAGTGCCTGGGTAAACGCCAGCGGTTCCGAACCCGGATTGGTGGTGGTCAACGCCAGTTGGCAGCCGTCAGCCGAGAAGTGGAAGGTCATCAGTAACCGGGCGCGGCCGTCCCAGGCATCAGAAAAGTCACTGTTTGCATCCAGTGACAGGCTGATTTCCACGTCGTGCGCGGTTTCCCTGACATCCTCCAGCTTCCACACTGCCGTACGGGCGAAACCGTGGGAGCTGGTGGTCAGCAGCCTGCGGCGAACTTCCGGGGGGTTTTTCTCGGGCGCCCCAAACCAGGGCCAGCATATCGGGATGCCACCACGGATGGCCACGCCGGGTTCAAAGCGCGCGGTGTCGCTTATCCACAGCCAGTCTGGTTCGTCACGGGCGGCAAAGTGAGTAAGGTGAGCGCCCTGCAGGAAAAGGCGGGCGTGGAACAAGGGGTGGTGTACCTCCATGGCTTCCAGTTGCCCGATGGTTGTCCATCGGGTGAACGACCAGTGCCCGGGTTTTAGTGTCACGTAGTGCCTCGTTACAGCTTTCTGGGTGGTCAATGGATTGTCGGTCTGAGGTGCCGCAAGCGTTACGGCATGTCCTTATACTCAGGGTAAATTAAAACTGTGCTTACGGCGAGAAACCATCATAAAATCGGCCGTCCCCGTCGGAGTTTGATGAATGATTGACCAGATTGCTGCCTCAGTTCCCGAGTCTTGCCAGGCCGGAGTCGACCTATCGACGCCGGGAGGCGATCAGTGGCTGGATGACTTGGCGGATGGTCTAACGGAGCACGGCTGGATGAGCCAGGATGTGTCTGTGCTGTTAACTCCATCCCTTTTGAAGGGGCTTCGTAGTGAAGTTCGGATATTGGACCGGACCGAGGCACTGCGTAAGGCGGGTGTGGGGCGTGGTCAGGACTTGCTCCAGGACAGATCCGTAAGGCGAGACAAGATTGCGTGGCTGCAGGGCGTGACGCCGGTTCAGGCGGCGTTGTTCGAGTTCTTCGAGTCGGTCAGGCTGGGGTTGAATGAGCGGTTGTTCCTGGGGTTGAAACGGTTTGAGGCACACTACGCCACCTATCACAACGGTGATTTCTACCGTCGCCATGTGGATAGCTTCCAGGGCAGGGCGTCGCGGGTTGTCAGCCTGGTTTTGTACCTTAATGAGGGTTGGCAGGAGGCCGACGGCGGCGCGTTGCAGATTTTCAATCGTGAAAACGAGAACGAGGTATGTGGCGTCGTATTGCCACTGGCAGGGCGGATGGCGCTGTTTATGAGCGAAGAAATTCCCCATGAGGTGTTGCCGGCCCACCGTACCCGTTACAGCGTCGCCTGCTGGTTCCGATGCGATGAAGTGCCGCTGCCATTGTAGTGCCGGAACCCTTTTGCTAATATGCGCGCCGCTTTGAGGGATTTCGCCCCAAAGCCCGTTATGGTGGCTCCATTGGTGCCTCCGCAACGATAAACCGTGAACCCGGTCAGGCCCGGAAGGGAGCAGCCGAAGCGGTGGACTTGTGTGCCGGAGTGTCGCTGATGGAGTCACCCCCAGATTTTTCCTTTTAACGCCCCCGATTATCCCTCTCTGATTGCTTCTTGTTGGCTTCTTCTAACATCCTGACCGTGCTATGGTTAAACCCATTTTTAACGGCAGTTGGCAGAACATGAGCTACCAGGTACTTGCCCGTAAGTGGCGCCCCCGGACATTCGAAGATATGGTCGGCCAGGAGCATGTGCTCCAGGCACTGATCCACGCCCTGGACAACCAGCGGCTGCACCACGCCTATCTGTTTACCGGTACCCGGGGCGTAGGCAAAACAACCATTGGCCGATTGCTGGCCCGATGCCTGAACTGCGAAACCGGCGTTACCGCCACGCCGTGTGGAACCTGCTCCAGTTGCCAGGAAATCCAGGAAGGGCGGTTTGTTGATTTGATCGAAATCGACGCAGCCTCCCGTACTGGCGTGGATGATATGCGGGAACTCACCGATAACGTCCAGTACTCGCCAACCCGTGGCCGCTTCAAGGTGTACCTCATTGACGAGGTACATATGTTGACCAACCAGTCCTTTAACGCTTTCCTCAAGACCCTTGAAGAACCCCCGGAACACGTCAAATTCCTGCTGGCGACCACGGATCCCCAGAAGCTGCCGGTGACCGTGTTGTCCCGTTGCCTGCAGTTCAACCTCAAGCGGATGACGCCCGAACACATTGCCGGGCACCTGCGCCACGTGCTGACCCAGGAAGGCATTCCTTTCGAAGAACCGGCCCTGTGGCTATTGGCACGTGCCGCGGATGGCAGTATGCGGGACGCCCTGAGCCTGACAGACCAGGCCATTGCCTTCGGCAATCAGACGCTCAGCGGCAGTGATGTCAGCAACATGCTGGGCACGATTGATCAAAGCGATATCGAGAACCTGGTGAATGCGCTGGTGGAAGACGACGGGCCCGCGCTGCTGTCCGAGATCAATCGTATTTCCGATTTTGCGCCGGATTACAGCGTGATCCTGGCGGACCTGTTGTCGCTGTTCCATCGGGTGACGATGGAACAGGTGGTGCCGGGCAGTGTCGATAATGCCCTTGGGGATGCCGCGCAGGTGGAATCCCTGGCGCGCCGGCTGAGCGCGGAAGACGCGCAACTCTTCTATCAGGCCGCGCTGATGGGCCGTAAGGACCTGGCGGTCACTCCCGATGCCCGCATGGGGTTTGAGATGACGTTGCTGCGAATGCTGGCCTTCCGGCCTGGCACTGACCGCCGTGAACCACCGGTGGTGGCCTCCGGGACGTCATCATCAGGGCAGGAGTCCCGGGAAGACCCTGAGCCTGGCCCGGCAGCGTCGGAGACAATAACAGCGGCTGTTGAGCCTGAACAAGCGCCTCAACAGCCAGATTCAGAACAGCGGGCAGAGCCAGAACAACGAACCGAACCGACGCCCCAGCCGGAGCCTCAACCGGAAGCCCAGGAGCCCGTACTGGAATCCCAGCCCGCTCCCGCGCCAGAGGAGCCTGACGCTGCCTGGCTGGCGAGCCTGGATGAAGCGGCTGAATCTGCAGCGGCCGAAGCGGCCAGCACTGAGGATTATGAGCCCGAGCCCGTAGCGCCTGAGCCGGAATACGTCGAAGCGCCTCAGGCCGATGTGCCCCAGGTAGAATCAGCAGCGTCGACCGAATCGACTGAGCCGGCCGAACCGATCGAAGAACCCGCGGATACTGGCGAATTTGTCTGGGAACGTGATTTTCGCAGCCTGGGCATTGTGGGCATGCCGGGTAACCTCGCCAGTAATGCGGCTATGGCCCGCAACGGCGATGAAATCGTGCTGACCATCGATGAAGGTCACGCGCGGTTGTTGAACGCCCGCCATGAAGAAAAAATTATCGAGGCGTTGAGGAATCGGTTTGGCGCCACCATAACCCTGCGTGTGGAGCAGGGCGATGCTGAGGGCAAAACGCCGGCTGCCTGGGAAGAGCGCCAGCGGCAGGCGCGCCAGAAGGCAGCGGAAGACTCAATTCGCAATGATCCCGCAGTGCAGTCGATTGTTGAACGATTCGAGGCTCGGGTCGTCGAAAACAGTATCCGGCCGCCGAATCAGGCAAAGTCCGGCTAAGGTCTGCGGTTGGAGCCACGTGGTGGCAACTCTCTAAGGCAATTCTGTAGAAGGTGAGCGTGATGAACAATATGGGCGACCTGATGAAAAAGGCCCAGCAGATGCAGGAAGAGATGAAGAAGGCTCAGGAAGAGGCCGCCAAGGCCGAGATTACCGGCGAAGCCGGCGCGGGCCTGGTCAAGGTGACTATGAACGGTCGCCATGACGTGCGGAAAGTGGATATCGATCCGTCCCTGCTGAGCGAAGACAAGGAAATTCTGGAAGACCTGCTGGCGGCTGCTATCAACGACGCCGTGCGCCGTGTTGAGGAAAACCAGAAAGACAAAATGTCCGGCATGATGTCCGGTATGGGTATGCCTCCGGGCTTCAAGATGCCGTTCTGATCGAGGATAGCTGATGGCTTTTAGTCCGTTGGTAGACGAACTGGTGGAGTCTCTCCGCTGTCTGCCTGGCGTCGGTCAGAAAACGGCCCAGCGTATGGCCTTCCACTTGCTGGAGCGCGGCCGCTCTGGAGGCTCGCGGCTTTCTGACGCATTGGATCGTGCCATGACCGGTGTGCGCCGCTGTGAGAGCTGCCAGAACTTCGCCGATACGCCTACCTGCAATATCTGCGAAAACCCCGAACGACGGAATGGTACGCTCTGCGTGGTGGAAAGCCCCTCCGACCTTCTTGCCATTGAGCAGGCGGGCGATTATCGCGGCAGCTACTTCGTGTTGATGGGGCATCTGTCGCCCATCGACGGCGTGGGCCCCGAGGAAATCGGTATTGAGCGGCTGCTGCAACGCATCCACGGAGAAGGGGTGACGGAGCTGATCCTAGCGACCAATCCAACTGTGGAAGGTGAGGCGACTGCCCACTACATTGCCGACAGGCTGGATGGCCGCAATATCCTGATTACCCGTCTTGCCCATGGTATCCCGGTGGGGGGCGAACTGGGTTATGTTGACGGATTTACTCTGACCCATGCCTTCCGTGGCCGAAAACCTCTGACTGATTAAACCTGACCGGGATTATTATATGGATTCCAACACCCCGGCCGCTTCCGTTCCTGCGGCTCCCGACACGGTTACCTGGATTCGGGAGCCGGACGACCTGGACCGCTGGCTTGCCGAAGGGCAAGGCGAACCGCTTGCACTGGATACCGAGTTCGAACGGGTCAACACCTTCTTCCCGATTCCTGGTCTGGTCCAGTTGGGGATGGGGCAGCGGTTCTGCCTGGTAGACCCGTCGGTCGCAGAGGCGTCAGAGGGCTTTCGCAACGCGCTCACCGACCCGGACACCCCCAAATTGCTATACGCCATGAGTGAGGATCTGGAACTGTTCCGGCACTGGTTGCAGCTGGAACCGGAGGGCATTCTCGACCTGCAGATCGGCGCCGCGCTGGCCGGTGCNGGCTTTTCCGTCGGTTATGCCCGGCTGGTGGAAACTCTCTTCGGTGAATCACTGGATAAATCGGCGACGCGCTCGGATTGGGTTTCTCGCCCGCTTTCCGCGGCTCAGGAACGCTACGCTCTGGACGACGTTCGCTTCCTTGTTCCCTTGTATCACTGGGTGATTACTCGGTTGCAGAAACGGGGCCTTGAAGCGGCATTGGCTGACGAATCCACTCGATTTTCAAAGGAACTGGCAGCCCAGGATAATCCCGACAGCCATTACCTGAAACTGCGAGGCGGCTGGACATTGAGCCGCCAACAGCAGGGGGTACTGAAAACCCTGGTGTGTTGGCGGGAACATGAGTCGCGCCTCCGAGATCGGCCCCGCAACCGGGTTGTGGCCGATGCACTGCTGATTGCCATCGCCCAGAGACTGCCACAGTCAGTACGGGAGCTATCGAATATCCAGGGCTTGCCTCCGGCCGTGGTCAGGCGCTACGGGGATACGATTATTAATATGGTTGCGGAGGCATCGACCGCGGATAATTCCGGCATCGACGTTATCGCCGCTCCGCTGAGCCGCCAGGACCAGATGTTCTATAAACAGCTCAAACGCCTGATGGTGAAGGCGGCGGAGGAACGGGATGTGCCGGTGGAACTGCTGGCGCCTCGCAAGCGCCTTGAGGCTGTTGTACAACAACGAAACCTGGCTGCCGGGCTGTTTGACGAGGGCTGGCGCCGTGACCTCCTGGCACCGGTGCAGGAACAGATTGAGGAATTACTGAAATCATGACCGAAAAGACCTTTGTGTCGGTGTTTCGCAGCAGTAAGAAGCCGGACACGTATATCTACGTTCGACGGGGCCAGGCCTGGGATGAACTGCCGGATAGCCTGCGGGGCATATTCGGCCAGCCAATACACGCCATGGACCTGATCATGACACCGGAACGGAAGCTTGCCCGAACGTCTGGCAAGCAGGTTCTGGAGGCTATTGCCGACAAGGATTTCTTCCTGCAGATGCCTGAGGAATCCAGCGGCTACGTTGTAGACTTTCGCCGTAAACCGGAGCCCGGCCGGGAATGATTGCAGAGATTCCGTTCTGGCAACGCAAACGTCTCCATGAGATGACCGCCAAGGAATGGGAGTCCCTGTGTGACGGCTGCGGAAAATGTTGTCTGGCCAAGCTGGAAGACGAAGACACCGGCGATGTCTACTACACTGAGCTGGTATGCCGTTACATGGAGCAGGACACCTGTCAGTGCAGCGTGTACTCCGAGCGTTTGCAGAAAGTGCCTGCATGCACGGTGCTGACACCGGATACGCTGAGCGACTACCATTGGCTGCCGTATACCTGTGCCTACCGCACACTGGCGGAAGGGCGTGCGCTTGCAGACTGGCACCCGTTACGGTCGGGTGACCCCGATACGGTTCATGAAGCGGGTGTATCGGTGCGTAATCGCGTGATCTCGGAAGCCGATGTACCGGAAGACGATTGGGAAGAACACATAATTCACTGGATCCTTTGATGATAGACGCAGAAACAAACCTTGCTTACGGAATATTCTGGGCCCTGTACGCCGTCGCCTTCGTGGTGTTCTTCTACACCATATCCCGCCTGTTTCGGGTAATTCCGGTTTATGCCATCCGCACGCTGTTGCAGGCCGCGTTGATTGTCCTCCTGTTGACCCCGGTCGAGTCCGGAGAGGTAGCTGGCTGGTGGATGCCGGCCTGGTTGCACGGCGGCTACGAAACCATTCTGGGTGATGCCGCCAACGCGGGCCGGGCCTTTGTGAACATGGGCATAGCATCCCTGGTTATGGTGTTGGTGTGGGTTCTTGACCTCGTCAGATACCGGCTGGTTAAACGCTGAGACTTTCCTTGATCATCACCTCGCATGGAGCTGCCCTGATGCGACTTCTAAGCCGCCTGCTTGCTGTCATCCTCATCCTGCCAATTACGGCGCTTGCACAGCAGGCGCCAACCCTGCAGTTACCCGACAGTGCCGATGTCCGAATTATTGTCGACATCTCCGGCTCCATGAAAACCAACGATCCGGACAACCTGCGCCGCCCGGCTGTGCGTCTGTTGGCGCGTATGCTGCCTGGGCAAGCCAATGCCGGAGTTTGGACCTTTGGTCAGTACGTCAACATGCTGGTGCCCCATGGCAAAGTCACTGATGACTGGCGGGGGCTGGCTGTCGAACGCTCAGATGAGATCAATTCGGTCGCCCTTCGGACCAATCTGGGGGAGGCGATTCAGGTTGCCAGTGATGATTACCTGTTGGGCTCGGAGAGCCTCGATAATACGGACTTCATTCTACTCACCGATGGCAAAGTGGATATCTCCGACAACGAGAGCGCCAATGATCGGGAGCGTGAGCGGATTCTGGGGGCATTGCTGGACGATCTGAGCAGCCGCGGTGCCACCCTTCATACCGTCGCATTGTCCGAGGAGGCAGATCTTGCTCTTTTGAAGAGCCTTGCGGAACGCACCGGGGGCCGCTATGCCCTGGCGTCGTCCGCTGATGCACTGACTCTGGCTTTTCTTGAAGCGCTGAACACCGCTGTACCGCAGCAGCAGATTCCCATTGAGGATAATGGCTTTCAGGTGGATGGTGGCGTAGAGGAATTTACCGCGCTGATTTTTCGCGCTGGTGACGAGTCTGCCGCTAACCGAACGCTTGAACTGGTCAGTCCCGGCGGCACCAAGGCAGGGCCGGACTCAGCCACCGAGGGAATGCGTTGGGTGCGCGAAACGGAATACGACCTGATTACCGTCACCGATCCTGAGGCGGGCGACTGGACGATCAACGGCGAGTTGGGTGAGGGCAGTCGGGTCACTGTCGTCAGCGATCTGCGGATGGTGGTGAGCCCGGTCCCGCCAACATTCACGGAGAACGAACCAGTATCCCTTCAGGTGGCCTTCTTTGAGGAAGACCGAAAAATTGAAAACCGGGACTTCCTGGGGGTTATCGATGTCAGTGTGTCATTAACCTCAGAGGACGGGCGCAGCGGTAACAAGGTGTTGTCTCCGGATGAGCCGCCGCAGGACGGCGTCTATACGGACACCATCACACGACTGCCTGATGCCGGTGAATACCAACTCAGCGTTGTTGCGGATGGTCAAACGTTCTCCCGACGCTTCAGTACCGTTACCCGATATATTCAGCCCGAGGGCGAACAAGCCCCAATTGAGGCAGTCGTTTCTGACGAGCCCTCGCAGGAAGCGCCAGTGATGGAGGATGAGTTGCCAGAGGCCTCACCCGCTCCCGAAATTGAATCGCCTGTGTCCAGTTCCGGGCCGATCGATATCAGCCAGGTTGAAGAGCCAGAACCGAAGCCGCTTGAGGAACAGCCTGTCGATAAGGAAGAGGCGGAACCGGAAACGCCGGCCACCATTGAGGAGGCGGCGAGCGGCATTCCGTTCTGGGTATGGGCCGCTGCCGTCACCTTGGGTGTGGTGGCTGTCGCCGGGGTGGCATTCCTGTTCGTCAAGCGCAGAAAATCAGCGCAGGATCAGGGCAACAACGAGGAGCCGCCCCTGGTCGCAGAGGAAACGCCGGAGGAAGAGGCTGCCGCCGAACCTGAACCTGAACCGGCGCCTGAAGACGTACCCGAAGAGATACCTGAACCAGAACTGGTGCCGGAACCCGAACCCGAACCCGAAGAATTGCCGGAACCTGAAGAGGTGCCGGAACTTCAGCAGGACGAAGCGTTGCCTGAGGATGATATCCCCGTTGCTGATGCGGAGGTGGAGGATGGTGAAGACGAATTCGGGCTGGAGGACTTTGATCTCTCCGAGTTCGACGATTTGCCAGCCACTGATGAGGATAGTGAGCCCACAGACGACGAGTCTGAAAACGACGATAAGGATGGCGGAAAGGATCGGTAGTTGGCGGTTAATCGAACAGGGCTCTTATCAGAGCGGCTTCGGTTCTCTATACTCTGAGTCTATTTTCAAACAGACGTTTAACCGTTAATTGAACAGGACACTATCAGCATGAAGTTTACCGGTACCGAGAAATATGTTGCGACTGATGACCTGCAGATGGCCGTCAACGCAGCCATAACGCTGCAACGCCCGCTACTGATCAAGGGCGAGCCCGGCACTGGTAAAACCCTCCTGGCCGAAGAAATGGCTGCGTCCCTCGGCCTGCGCCTGATTCCCTGGCACATCAAATCCACCACTAAGGCCCAACAGGGACTGTACGAATACGATGCGGTCTCCCGTCTGCGGGATTCCCAGCTCGGTGACGAGAAGGTCAAGGACATCAGCAACTACATCGTCAAGGGCAAGTTGTGGGAAGCCTTCGAATCCGAGGAACAGGTGGTACTGCTGATCGATGAAATCGACAAGGCGGACATCGAGTTCCCGAATGATCTTCTGCTTGAACTCGATCGCATGGAATTCTTCGTCTACGAGACACAGCAGTCTGTGCGTGCCAAGCATCGGCCTATCATCGTGATCACCAGTAACAACGAAAAGGAACTGCCGGATGCTTTTCTGCGCCGTTGTTTCTTCCACTACATCAGCTTCCCGGACCACGACACCATGAAGAGCATCGTGGACGTGCACTTCCCGGGTCTGCAGCAGCAGGTGGTTCGTGATGCGCTGGAAGTTTTCTTCGACGTTCGCAAGGTGCCAGGGCTGAAGAAGAAGCCGTCCACTTCAGAACTGATCGATTGGCTCAAACTGCTGATGGCGGATGACCTGTCTGCCAAAATGTTGCAGGAGAAGGACACCAGTTCCGCCTTGCCGCCGCTGTATGGCGCACTGGTGAAGAACGAGCAGGATGTCCACCTGTTGCAGAAGCTGGCCTTCATGGCCCGTCGTCGCAGCTGAAATACAGCAAGAGCAGCACCCTATGTTGATTGATTTCTTTCTCGAAGTCCGGCGGGCCAAGGTGCCCGCCAGTCTGCGCGAACTCCTCGACCTGCTTGAAGCTCTGCAGAACAGGCTCGCCTTTGCGAATATGGAAGAGTTTTACTACCTGGCTCGTGTCTGCCTGGTCAAGGACGAGCGCCATTTCGATAAATTCGACCGGGCGTTCCAGGCCTATTTCGAGGGCATAGAAAACCTCGATGACCTGATGCAGGCGTTGATCCCGGATGATTGGCTGCGCGCGGAATTTGAAAAGCAGCTGTCAGAAGAGGACAAGGCCAAAATCGATTCCCTCGGCGGGCTGGAAGAACTGATCGATACTTTCAAGAAACGCATGGAAGAGCAGAAGGAGCGTCATCAGGGCGGCAACAAGTGGATTGGCACGGGCGGTACCTCACCCTTCGGTGCGAACGGTTACAACCCGGAAGGTTTCCGCATTGGCCAGAACAAGGGGCGTCATGGCCGCGCCGTAAAGGTTTGGGAAAAACGGGAGTTCAAGGACCTGGACGACAGCGTCACTCTCGGCATTCGCAATATCAAGGTGGCCATGCGTCGGCTGCGTAAGTTTGCCCGCCAGGGTGCCGCGGACCAGCTCGACATGGACGATACCATCCGCTCCACTGCCCGCAATGCCGGGTACCTCGACTTGAAGATGGTTCCCGAGCGGCACAATGCGGTCAAAGTCCTGATCTTCTTCGACGTGGGTGGCTCCATGGACCCTCACGTAAGGGTCTGCGAAGAGCTCTTTTCGGCTGCCCGGCTTGAATTCAAGCACATGGAGTACTTTTACTTTCATAATTTCATCTATGAAAGCGTGTGGAAAAACAACATCCGCCGGATGAACGAAACAACGAGCACCTGGGACATTCTTCACAAGTACACGCCGGACTACAAAGTGATCTTTGTAGGGGATGCCACCATGGCGCCCTATGAGGTGTCACACCCCGGCGGGTCCATCGAACACTGGAACGAGGAAGCGGGCGCAACGTGGTTTCAGCGCATTACCGATCACTTCCGCAAGGTGGTGTGGATCAATCCATTGCCGGAGAGCTACTGGGGCATGGGTGGGTCGCTCGGTATGACCCGTCAGCTGGTGAATGACCACATGTATCCGTTGACCATTGAAGGCCTGGAATCGGCCATGAAACAACTGAGCAAATAAAAAAAGCCGATGCGGTTGAGAGCATCGGCTAAGCTCGGCATATCAAACGGGGTGGCCAAAAGGCTGTCCCGCGCTTCTCTCGGAGCAAATCCGGGGCCAGTTTAAAATAGTTAATATAAATCAGTTAATTAGAATAATTTTCGTGAATCTCCCGTGAACGGGAGATTCCTCGACGTTTTGCTCCTGTCAAAAAATCCGACGGTTTCGGATTTCCAATTGGTGATCTGGATACCGTTCTTGCCTGTTACCAAGTGTTACTCTTTCTGCCGGTTTGTTACAGAACATTGCTAGAGGCAGGAAGCGTATGGTCGCCGGAGCGCAGCAAACAGTAACGGTTGGGCGCCAGGTCAGGGTGGCGTGGCTGGTCATTTTGGTCATGATGGTGGCATCTCAGCTCGGTTTGACGCGTAGCGCCTTTGCTGAATCGCTGGACCAGGAGATCGACCGCCTGAAAGCCGATGTGGCGGACCTCAGCCAGACGTTGTACCAACTGGAGGAGAACGTACTCTACCCAGTCGACACGCAAGTGGCAGTTTTCCTGACACTCAGGAATCGGGAGGGGCTGGATCTGGACTCGGTGGAACTGTACCTGAACGACACGCCAGTTGCTTCTCACCTCTATACCGACCAAGAACGTGACTCCCTGAAGCAGGGCGGTGTCCAGCGCCTCTATATCGGTAACCTGCCTCATGGCGCCCATCAACTAAAAGCGGTTCTGACGGCACGTTCAGCGAACGAGCGCTTTGTTCGCCGTGAAGCGACCCATCAATTTCGGAAGCGGCCCGGTGAATCCCGCATACAGATGTCTCTGGATGCCGCGGCGCCGGACTACGAACCAGTGGTTTCGTTTCAGGAATGGAAATAGGGCGAAAGGATGGTCGTGCTCGCTAAGCTTCGGAAAGTCTCCACACGGTTTGCTCTCAGTCTGACCGCGGCCCTTATCCCGGGGCTGGCGTCCGGAGTCAGCGATTTGGCGTCGTTGCACTTGGGGCTCGCACAATTCGCCCTGGACACCCATGACCCGGCTGCAGCATTGCGTTATACCCGGAATGCCACTACCGAAGCCGAACGCCTGGTTCGCGCTAAAGCACTTTTGGTTACGGGGAGTCATCAGGAGGCTGAACGGCTGCTGAAAGAACTGATCGAAGGACAGTATTACCGCGGGCAGGCGGCACTATTGCTGGCGGAACTGCCGACGGACTCTGGAGACAACAAAACCCGGGAATACCTTGAAACTGCTTCAAAGCGGGCCAGTGGCAGCGACCGGCAAAAGGCGCTTTACCGATTGGCCGAGATTGAGCGGGAGGCGGGGCATACCGATCGGGCCGGGAAGGTGCTGGCGTCCATGGAGCCAGGCTATTGGGCTGCGCTGGGTTACATGAACATTGCGGCTGACTACGGCAGGCAGGACCGGAATCCATCGCGAGCACTGGTAGCACTTCGAGTGGCCCTGGCCATGTCCGAAGAAGACGTTGACAGCCAACGCAGCCAGGAGCTCAGAAGCCGACTACTGGTTCGCGCCGGCTACCTTGCTTACGATCACGGAGACTACGAAAAGGCCATCGGCTTCCTGGAGAAAATCCCCCTGGAAAGCTACAGCACATCCCATGGCCTCTACCTTCACGGTCTTGCGCTCTCGGCCAGTGGCAACCAGCGGGCGGCAATGCAGTCCTGGCATCGCGCCAAAAAGTACCCACTGGCCTATCCCGGTGTGGCCAACGCCTGGCTTGGAACGGGTAGGGGGTACGACCTCGCCGGTTACCTGGGGCAGGCGGGTGAAGCTTATCTAGCAGCAAATGCGTCCTATGAAAGTGAACGGGTGACCCTTCGCAAACTGGCTGACCAGATCCGTCAGAAAGGTGCGTATCAGGCGCTGGTACTGGACGCACGGAACTCTGAGGCCCAATGGTTCCTTGCCGACAACCGTACGCTCACACAGCCCCGTACTGCCTATCTAATTCGTTTCATTGAGCAGCCCGCTGCCCAGGCCGCCGTCAACCGGGTGGCTGAACTGAGGGAGATGAGGCAAACACTGAATCAGCGGGAAGACAGCCTTGCTGTTTTTCGGGGGGCCATCAGTGAACGTTTGGGGCCCGTGGGGCACAACGTTGATGGCGGTCCCTTCAACGAAGAAATCAAAGAGCTGGTGCAGCGGTTGGCGAACCTGAAAGCCCGGACCATCTCTCCTGCACAACAAGAAGCGCTGAAAGGTGTAGCCAGGACATTGGCCGATCTGAAAGCGTCCGTTGGCAGGCTTGATGGAAGATTGAAAAAGAAAGATCGCAAGCTCAATGAACTGGTGACACGCACCGACCATGCGCTGGAGCGGATACGGACGGTTCGTCGCACGGCCGATGCACTTCTGAGCAGGGCGGAGTCGGAACTGGATGAACTGGCTCTGGCCTATGTCGAAGAGCAGGATCACCGTATGGCGTTTGCGTTGGATCGGACCGAGCAGCAGATTGCCCACCTGTACGAGTATCTGGCCCTGGAAAACCTTGAGCGAGGTCAGCCATGAAGCCAGTGGTGTCAATTTCCCTGACGGTGCTGTTTACAGCGTTCGCGGCGAGTGCCCAGGCACAGGAATCTTTCCGGGTAGAGCTCGGTCGCGACGGCGAAACCATCGCTGATATGCGCCCGGTTTTTCTGGAATTCCAGTCCCGACCGATGCCGGCCATATCGCCAACAGAAGTTGCCCGTCGATACCAGCGATTGTTTGAACACTCTGATGAACCTGAAGTACGCATTGATGCACTTAACCGACTTTCCAATATCCAGAAGGTGACTGACGAGGACGTCAGCTTCAGCGAAGAACGCGAACAACAGGTATACCGGCAGGCGCTGGAAAGTTACGAATCCATTCTCGACAGGGGCGCCTACCAGGGCCGGCTTGATGAATTGCTATACCAGATGGCGAAGGCTCATGCCTACACGGGGCAGGCGGAGGAGTCTATTGACCGGTTACGCCAACTGGTTGGACTGTATCCTTCGTCCTCCCTGGTACCTGAGGCCCGCTTCCGCATTGCCGAGGCAGCGTTTTCGGCGGGAGACTATGCCGAGGCTGAGTCCGAGTACAGCCGTGTGATCTCGAGTGACGGCACCGATAGCCTGAAAACCAAGGCCCGATATATGCAGGGCTGGAGCCAGTACAAGCAAGGGTCTTCTGGCCGGACAAGGGCCGCAAAGACGTTCCTGGCGGTACTGGACGGTGTCGGTGAGGAAACCAGTGGGTTTCGCCGCATTCCTGCCAGCGACGCTGAACTGGTTGACGACACCTTCAGGATTGTCGCTCTGATGGCGGCGGAAGACCGGGGCGTTGAATCCCTGGCAAGCTGGTTGACCGATGCGGGTGGCAAGGGCTTCGGGTACCTGCTGTACGACAGGCTGGCAGATTACTACGCCAGCAACCGGCGTTTTGAAGACAGCGTGGCGGTGAACAATGCCTTTGTTCGCGATTTCCAGGCGCATAACGCCGTACCGGCCTTTCTGGCCCAGAATGTGGATGTCTGGCGCATGGCGGGGCAAACTGATCGCGCAAGGGCCGCCAGGGCTGAGTATGTCCAGGCATTTGCCGGCGATGCCCGTTACCAGCAACTCGCGAAAGCGGATCAGGAACGCTGGCAGAATTTCAGCCGGTCACTGGCGGACTATCACTATGATCAGGCCGAAGAGGGGCAAGTGGAGCGCCAAGTGGCATCTTTCCGGTTGGCTGGGGGTTACTACAGTCAGTTGGCTGGCCGGAGCGGCCAGAAGGGAGACGTTCTTCGCATGGCCGGTGATGCGTTCCTGCAGGCAGGTGACCACACTGACGCCTTCAAGCATTACCAGCGTGCGGCTTATGACACGGATCATGAGACAAAAGAGTATCCGGGGGCGGCGGATGCCGCCTGGGCTGCCATCGTAATTCAGCGTGATGCGCTGGACAATCGCAATTCACTTCCCGCGACACTGGACGACCTGGCTGCAGCCGCCGACCGCTTCGCGGCTGAGTTCCCAGAGGACGAACGTCAGGCTGGTCTGACGGCGGATATCGCCAACCGAATGCTCGCGGAGCATCGTTATGCTGAGGCCCTTCGGTTTGCCGAGCTTGCCATAGCCCATCCGTTGGTCAGCCCAGCCGAACGCTACAGTGCCTGGGTCGCAGCCGGTGAGGCGAGGCTGGCGATGGCGTCTTATGGGCTTGCTGAAAATGCCTGGCGTCAAGCACTGGCACTGATTTCAGAGGGGCTGTTACAGGAAGGGCGGGCCAAAGATACCGACAGTCTGAAACGGCAACTAGCCAGCAGCATCTACTACCAGGGGGAGAAAGCGGCGAGCGAGGGCCGCATTGACACCGCCGTGGCGCATTTTCAGCGTGTGGAGTCTGCGTTTCCGGGGTCGGACATTGCGATCAAGGGCCGTTACGACGCAGCGAATACACTTCTGAAGGCAGAGCGCTGGCAGGCTGCCGTTAATGAACTGACCCGATTTCGCACGGATTACCCGCAGCATGAACTGACCCCAACCGTAGGCGAAAAGCTGGTGTTTGCCTATCAGTCATCGGGCCAACTGGTGCGCGCGGCGGATGAAATCATGCGTGCCGACGAAGGAGAGTCGCCGTCCTGGGATCAGCAACTGAGGGCGGCTGAGCTGTATCACAAGGCAGAGGCCCATGCGCGTCGCAATCGCATCTACGTCGCGTGGCTCAACCGCGATTCCGCTGCTGCCGATCCCGAGAGCCATATCCTTAGTCAGACCCTGCGCCAGCGTCTTGTGCTCGACGATGTGGAGCCGCGGCGATATCGAATCGGGTTGGTAGAGCGAGAGCTCGCCAGCCAGTGGCATTCGGAAGACACGCTGGCGTGGGCTGGGCGGGCAGCCATCGTGCTGGGGGCGGAAGAGTCCGAGCGGTTTGCCGATGTTCCGCTACAGATTCCATTGGCCGAATCCCTGGGGCGCAAACAAGCGGCCCTCTCGGCTGCGCGGGAGCGTCTCTCACAAGCTGAGAAGCTGATTGGCGAGGGCGCAGGTTCGGAAATTCTGTTCCGTCGGGCAGAGCTGTACCGGGTGATGGCGCAGGATCTCATGACGTCAGAAGCGCCGGCGAATCTGAGCGACCTTGAGGCAACCCAGTACCGGATGTTGCTTGAAGAAGAGGCCTACCCTTTCGAGGAAAAGGCCATCGACCTGCACGCAAGGAATCATCAACGCCTGGCGGAAGGCCGGTTTGATGAGTGGATGGAACGCAGCCTGCAAGTTCTGGCGGACCTGTTCCCCGGCAGGTACGACCGGGAGGTGCGCTGGATGACGTGGAATGAGGAGGTCAACGATGATGCCTGAAACAGCACGTGCGGTTCTGCTCACAGGGTGTCTTGCGTTGCTGGCGGGGTGCGCTAGCCAGCCCAAGCCGGAGCCGGTGGTCGTCAACACCGCCGAGGCCAGTGAACTGGCACGTCAGGCCTGGGAGGCACACCAACAGGGACGCAAGGAAGAGGCCCTCGAACGGTACCGTGAGGCTTTTGATATGAACCCGGGCAACGCGCTCACGGCCAATAACCTGGCATTGTTGCTACGAGAACAGGGACGATTTGAGGAGGCGGTGACGGTGCTGGAGGCGGGGCTCAGCCATTCCCCGGCTACCGCCCAACTGCATTACAACCTTGCTGTTATCTCAGAGCTGTATCTGCTGGATCTGGATGGCGCACTGACTCACTACCGCCGTTACCGCGAGTTGGCGGGCACCGAGGAGAAGCAGGTGGCCGGATGGATTGCGGACCTTGAAAGGAGGCTGGACTGAATGCGCTTTTATCGACGATTGGCGACGGCCGGGATGAGCTTGATGCTTACCCCGTTCATGGCCTTTGCAAATGAGGCGTCCAATGCCTCGGAAGCGGTTGTGTCTCAGGCCGCGGATAACACCGTCGCACTGGGCGTAGAGGGAATCAACCGCCATACCGGGGACGATGATCCCGGCGTGCTTTATATCCTGCCCTGGCAGCCGCCGACCTTGCCGCGGCGTTCACGCGCTGAACTGGATGCCGGAAGCGAGGAACTGCTCGAACCCAAGGACCCGCTGACCCTTGAGCGTCACCGGACGTTTCGTAAAACCCTGAATCCATTGTTGGATTCCACTATTTCCCTGCAGTAGAGAACCGGGAGTCTGAATATGCTGGAAACTGTTGTTCGTTTTTTTCAGGAAGGTGGTCCCTTCATGTANCCGATTGCCATTGTGCTGGCCATCGGCCTGGCGATTACCGTTGAGCGTTTCATCTATCTCGCTTCGGTGCGCCGCCGGAACCGGCTTGCCTTTGAAAAGGGCATACTGCCGCTGCTGAGGAAGCGGGATTACCAGCGGGCGATGAAAGCCGCGACAGGCTCTGACAGTGCCATCGCGTCGATCATGAGCGCCGGCATTGGTCGGCTACTGAATAATCACTCCCGCGAAGATGTTGAGTACGCCATGGAAGAGGGGTTGATGGAAGTCTTGCCCCGTCTTGAGAAACGTACCCAATACCTGGCAACCCTGGCCAACATCGCGACACTCCTGGGCTTGTTGGGCACGATCATCGGCCTTATCGCCGCGTTTACGGCGGTGGCCGCTGCAGATCCGTCCCAGAAGGCGTCGCTGTTGTCGGAAAGTATCTCCGTTGCCATGAATACCACGGCGTTCGGGCTGATGTCGGCCATTCCCCTGTTGATGTTTCATGCACTGCTTCAGACCCGCACCAATGAAATCGTCGACAGTTTCGAGATGGCCGGGGTGAAGCTGCTGAACATTATCTCCGAGCAGCCCGCCCCCCAATCCGCCTGAGCCAGGGTTTGCCGCATGAGACGAAAACATCGCAGGCTTGTCAGCAATCCGGAACTGGATATCACGCCATTCCTGAATCTGATGATCGTGTTAGTCCCGGTATTGCTGCTGGGCATGGTCTTTAGCCAGATTCGTATGATTGAGCTCGACTTTCCCGGGATGGAGTCGGGTGAGTCGCCACAGGCTGACGAACTGCGGCTGGTGGTGGCGTTGATACCCCAGGGCCTGGAAGTGCTGGACAGTGAGAGAGGCGTGATCCGGACCCTGCCGTTGATTGAGGGGGAACAGGACTTCGACGGCCTGAGGGAAACTCTCAAGCAGATCAAGAAGCGGGTGCCGGAGAAGACTGACATCGTTCTGGAGGTCAGCCCGGACATCGACTATCAGACTCTGGTGACTGCGATGGATACGCTCCGCTCCTATCCGGCAGTTGTTGCGGCCAGTGTGGTGAAGGGAGAGCTTTTCCCGGATGTGGCACTGGCAGACGCACCTGAAAACCGGACGTTATCGGTCGAAGGGGAGGGTGCATGAAGACCTCCCGCCGTGCCCGTCGTATCCAGCGCCACTACAGCCGTATGCACCGCCCGGGAGGCCTGAATCTGGTGTCCCTGATGGACATCTTCACGATCCTGGTGTTCTTCCTGATGGTGAACTCGTCCGATGTAAAGGTTATGCAGAACACGGCCGATGTCCCACTGCCGCAATCGACCGCGGACAAGGAGGCGGTTGAAACCCTGATGGTCCAGGTAATCGGCCGGTCCATTCTCGTGCAGGGCCGGGAAGTTGCACGGTTGGATGGCATTGAAACCGGGGACAGCTCCATCGGTGGGCTGGCGGATGAGCTTGCCTGGGTGCGTAACCGGAGGGGCCAGGTGCCGGAGCAGGGCCATGAGGTGACCATAATGGCAGGGCGGGCCACCGACTACCGGTTATTGAGAAAGATCATGCAAACCTGCATCGATGAAGACTTCCGGCAGGTCCGGCTGGCTGTTGAGTCGGCGAAGGAGGTCGGCAATGGCTGAGTGTCAGAACCTTTCTCTCAAAAAGGTCTCTCCCAACAATCTCGCGACCAAACACCTTTCATCCGGGTTGCCATGGGGCGCGGAAAAGGGAGAAAACCGCCGTTTTGTGCTGGCATTGTTGGTGATGGTGGCGGTCTTTCTGCCTCCTGCGCTGCTTATTCCGGCGTTTCAGCTTCCGGAACCCGACCGCAGCGAGGCGGAGAAGATTCCGCCCCAGTTGGCGCGACTGGTAGAGCAACGCGAGGCGCCAAAGCCGATTCCAGTGCCTGAGGTTGAACCTGAACCTGAACCCGAGCCGGCTCCGGAATCTGAGCCCGAGCCCGAACCTGAAAGTACAGAACCCAAAGCGGTGGAGCCGGAATTGGCTGAAGAGGTGCCCCCACCCGAGCCTGTGCGCCCGACACCCGCTCCTTCCCAAACGGTCGAGCAGGCGCGTGAAACCGCCTCCAGGTCGGGTCTGATGGCAATGCAGGACCAACTTGCCAGTATGCGGGCTCCAGAGCCGGACGCCGTGGACACCCTGGCGGCCAACGTCGATGCCGAGACCGCAAGCGGCGATGGAGATCTGTTCGGTGCCGAAACTGACCCCGGCAGGGCGCTTGCTGGCAGCGGCGGCGTCACTCGGGAAGCCGCGCCAGAAACTGAGGTGGCAGTGGCTGGCCATCAGGTTCGAAACGTGGAGGTGGCGCAGGAAGCAGTACCAGAAGCTGCGCCGGAGCCCACCGGCGGACCGGGGCAGCGGGGCATGAGCAACATCCGCCAGGTGTTCGACGCCCAGAAAACGTCACTCTACTCCCTCTACCGACGCGAGCTGCGTCAGGACCCGACGCTGGAAGGTAAGGTTATGCTGGAATTGGTGATCGAACCGGATGGGTCAGTATCGCGTTGCGAGGTGGTGAGCTCCGAGCTGGGCAATCAAAGCCTGGAGCAACGCATTGCCATGCGCGTGCGCCTGTTCAATTTTGGCCAGGACGATGTGGAACCCAGGACGGTGCGATTCCCCATCGATTTCCTGCCGGGTTAATCCGGGCGGAGCCCGCAATACACTAGTGCGCTATGGTGATCTTCGGCAACTGTGGCTTACTCAGGGACATCTTCTGGGTGGGAGCGATCACCTTCGCCTCACCCGTCACAACCCGCTCATCGTTCTGGTTGCGGACATCACAGGACAGGGTCACGCGGTTTTTGCGTTCCTTGGCCAGTACCGTCAATGTTACCGTCAGGGTATCGTCCAGCTTTACCGGGCGCTTGAAAGCCAGGCTCTGCTCCAGGTATATGGTGCCGGGGCCAGGCATTACGGTGGCCAGCGCAGCGGAAATCAGCGAGCCGCTCCACATGCCATGGGCAATCCGTTCCTGGAACATGGAGTCGGCGGCAAACTCCGAATCCAGGTGGACCGGGTTCACATCTCCGGAGACAGCAGC
>JGI24649J20148_1000008_pt1 | contig 37077 bp, 31 predicted proteins | sample MalvirmetagMSP81_FD_20148 | JGI IMG/M metagenome (IMG submission 20148)
TTCTCGTCACCCGAAGTGGATGGCGGCCTGATCGGCGGGGCGTCCCTGCAGGCTGACGAGTTTTCAAACATTGGCGCGGCGCTGGCAAACACGGTTAACCCAGTGACATCGACGCTCACCTAGAGGTTGAGCGGCTGTCCGGCTTCCTTGCGTCTGGCTTCCCATTCCTGCCGGGTCTGGGCGGCCTCATCGCCGGGCATGGAGTCGATGATCTCGAAGTAGTCAGCTGAGTACTCGTCTTCCATGATCTGGTTGCGGGGCTTTACCCTCACAACGTAGACCGTCTGGATGTTCTGGTGGTCGAAGTCGCGCCAGTACTGCTCGTCCTTCAGGAAAGTGTACCGGTGGCCTTCCAGGGCTCGAATAAGCTCGCGTGTGTCCGTGGTGCCGGTTCTTTCCACGGCATCCTTGTACTGGTAGACGATGCTGTAGGCAGAGGCTGCCGCAGTGGAGGGGCGCATCTCGTAGCGGCTCGAGAAGGCCTCTACGAATTCCTTACCGCGGGCGTAGTTGTACTGGTAGGGAACGCTCCACACCCAGGGCGAACCGCCAACGACACCTTCCATAATGGTCGGGCCCACCTGGCGGGCCATGCCGAGCGTGAGGTTGGGTACCACCACCTGCATTTTCTTCGTCAAACCCATTTCGTAGGCGACGTTCAGCGCACGCACCATGTCGTCGCCAAACAACACCATCATCAGGACCTTCGCGCCACTTTGTTCCGCCTGTTCCAGAGCCTGGCGAAAATCCGTAATCAACGCGCGGGGGAAGGGTGTCTTAACGCCCTTATGAGCGTCGGTGTTTTCGGTATTGGTGAATTTCCGGACCGATTTCTCCACCGACCAGCCCCAGGTGTAGTCTGCCGTGATGTAAAAGTATTCGTCGCCGGCATGCTGGGTATTGAGATATTGGCTCAGTACCTTCGCCGTCATCCAGGCATTATAGGGTTCGCGAAACATGTGGCTGTGGCCGGCGGCGCCGGTGGTGGCGTTGGAGTAGGTCAGGGTTCCGAAGTAGATACGGTTTCGGTCCCTTGCTGCTCTGCCGGAGGCAATGGCCACTGCGCTGGAAACGCCACCGAATACCATTTGCACCCCTTCGCGGTCGATCAGCTCAGCGGTGTTTTTGGCGCCCTTGTCCGGTTCGCCGGAGGTGTTGCGTATCACCAGTTCCACTTCGCGACCCATGATGCCGCCGGCCTTGTTGATTTCGTCAACCGCCAGGAAAGCGCCCAGGCGTTGTTGCAGGCCCTGGTCCTTGTAGCGGCCGGTCTGGGGGTAGTTAAGCCCGATTTTCAGGGTTTCCGCTGCAACGGGAGCCGCCGCCAGCAGGGTCAGTAACAAAGAGAGAAGCAGCTTCTTGCAGAGCATTGGCACAGGCCTCCTTGGTCGCGCCGGGCCGGTAACGCNGGCCCTGATATTGTTGTTGTGGATCAGGACCAGTGTCGCGGCTNTCTGCAAAAGCAACAATCGGACNAAGGTGGAAGTTGTGTAACGANTTGTCAGGCGTTGACGGACGTCACAACGCACNTCCGGGTCAGGCAACNGCGGTNTTGCGAACCGATTCCAGNAGCCGGTACCANAGGNCCCGTGGCATAGGGCTTCGAGCGCCATTGAGCGCTGAGTGAATNCGCTCGGGNTTCATGGAGCCCAGCACGGGTATNGGCGTTCCGGGAATCTGTCGTAACCAGGCGATAGCCAGGCCGGTGTCATCCAGACCGGTTTCTTCCCGAGCCTCTNCCATCAGCTCTGCCGGGATTCGGTCCGCCAGGCCACCACCACCCAGCGGAGACCACGCCAACCAGCGCAGTCCATCCGCAAGATGAGCTTCAAGGGTGCCATCGAACAACGGATCGGTGTGGAGCAGGGATAACTGGCTTTGATTGCACACCAGCGGTAGCTCGGTGTTCCGGGCCAGCCATCGCCATTGCTCGGGCAGGAAGTTGGAGACGCCGATCTGGCGAATCTTACCCGCGGACACCGCCGCTTCCAGCACCCGCGCGACGTCCTCGGCCTGCATCAACGGGTCAGGACGGTGAATCAGAAAGGTGTCAATCTGTTCTACCGCCAGTGAGGCGATGGCCTTGTTGATCGCGTTTTCCACATAATCTGCTTCGGCCCGGTAGTGTTTTACCCGCCACTGCGAGGTGTCCCGGTCGGCCGGTACGATGCCGGTCTTGGTGATCACCTGCAGGTTTTGGGCCAGGGCCGGGTGAGCCCGTAATGCATCCCCGAACAGCCGTTCACACTCGCCACCACCGTAGATGTCGGCATGATCGAACACGTTCAGGCCGTCATCCAGTCGCGCGGCAATCCAGTCCGCAAGTCGGGCGGGTTGCGTGAGGCTGGGATGGTCATGGAGCCGCATCATTCCCAGAATCAGGGGTGTTTCCGGTGTGAATCCTGCTGTTTGGGTGTTTTGCACGATTACTCCTTGCCGAAGGCGATCACCACCCGGTCGTCGCCGTGGGTTCTTGAAAAGACGTAGGGTTTGGTACTGAGTTGTTTGTGTTCCCCGGCACCAATTGCCGGGTGACGTGCCCGGAACTGGCCCAGCTTTGTCCAGTGGGACAGGACCGGCTGTGCCGTGCCATTTTCGATGTCGGCCCAGTTCATGTCCGAACGGGTGCCCTGGTGGCCATCAGATCCCGTGGGCCCGAAAGTGCGGCCGGATTCGTCTCCGTAGAATATCTGACTGGTGCCTGGTGTAAACAGCAAGGCGGCGGCGACCCGCTTCTGCATCGCCGGTTTGTTGTCGGCAATGCGGCTGAACAGCTGGGTGTCGTGGGATGAGATATAGCTCATGACGTTGAAGGGTTTGTCGCCGTGCATCTTGTCGGAATACTCGCTGTAGATGGGCTCCATGGCGGGCAGGCAAGCTGCACCGGCCTGGGCTTCCTCCTGCAGGTCAAAGTTGATGACGGCGTCGAATCCGGCATCAAAGTAGCTGCTTCGGGTCACGGTATGGGGGAATACCTCCGCGACCATCCAGAATTCCTCCGCTGGCAACGGCTGGCCGGGATTATTGGCGCGATAGGTGTCCAGTGCATCCTGAGCTTTGGTTTTCAGTTGTTTCCAGGCTTCCGGCTCCACGTGCTTGGCGGTGTCCACCCGGAAACCATCAACACCGAACTCGCGCACCCAATCGGTCAGCCAGGTGACCAGATAATCCCGGACGGTGGCGTCTTCAAGCTGTGTGGCGCGGGTGTTTTCCTTGTCCTGCAGGAAAATGGGCAGGTCCACTGCCTGGGTGGATTCCGTCTTGAAATCCGGCAGGAAGGCGAGGGAGCCCCGTACCGGATCAATGGAGGCTTTGGGTGGCGTGTCGTAGTCGCCGATGCCGGCGCGAACCCAGTCCTTGCCCCACCAGTTGGCCCAGCCCGGATGATCGTAGTCGATCAACGCATGGTAGGCGTGGAAGTTCTCCCAGGATTCCGGTCGCCAGTCGCCCCATTGTTCGGGCAGGTGCTTTTCGAAGCCTCCGCGCAGCCCGCCAACGTTGAAGGTCTGCATATCCTGAAGGGTGGCGTAGCCCGGGTGGTTCATAACCACGTCCATAACCACGCGGATGCCGCGGGCATGGGCTTCTTCCACCAGGGTGCGGAATTCCTCGCGGGTGCCGAAGTTGGCGTCAGGGCGGGTGAAGTCCAGAGCGTAATAGCCATGGTACCCATAGTGTTGGAAGTCCCCCTGGTCACCACCGCCAACCCAGCCATGAATCTGCTCGAAGGGTGGGGTGACCCAGACTGCATTGACGCCGAGATCCTTAAGGTAGTCCAGCTTCTGTGTCAGGCCAGCAAAGTCCCCGCCGTGGAAGGTGCCGATTTCATCCTTGCCGTCGGGCTTGCGACCGTAGTTCAGGTCGTTGTCGGTGCGGCCATTGGCGAAGCGATCTGTCACGGTAAAGTAGACGGTTGCGCCCGCCCAGGTGAAGCTCTGCTCCGGAGCGTCCACGGCTTCCAGCAGTAACAGGCCTTCGGCGTCCGGGGCCGGGGTGAGTGTGACCTGGCCATCTATCACCTGTGCCTTGTTGCCACTGTAGTAGTCTCGCACCCAGTCGCCGTCTTTGAAGGCATTGCCGACGGTAACGGTCATCTCTGCCTGGGTGGCGGTGCACATCCCGCCGGTTAAAACAGCGCGGTTGTCCGAGGGTGGGGCGGCGGTCTCGAACTGGCCACCGGCGCAGCCGGCAAGCGAGAGGCACGTCACAAGGCTGGCGGTAAACCTGATTTTTTTCGGGGTCTGGCTCATGCAATGGGCTCCGGTTCCATTTATTGTTGTGGTTATCCAATCAAACCAGACCTGAACGGTGGGTGGTAGACGGAATTCACTACGCCTCACTACTCCCCCGTTCTACGCCTCAGGGAATGAAATCAGGGCTGATGCCAGCAACAGCAAATTGCAACACAGTTCGGTTACTCGCAATAAAAAGATTTGCGTTCAGCCCGCCCGGCCAACCTCGTGTCAGGGCGGACAACAAGAATAAGGCAGGAACAAGCAGAGGAAACACCTGATGAATCGTCGAACTTTTATCCGTAGTTCACTCGCAGCTTCCATTGTTGCAGCAACCTTTGGCATCTCCGCACCGGCTCACGCCGAGATCGAGGAAGGCAAGCTCCTGGTCTGGATCAATGGCGACAAGGGCTATGATGGCCTGCAGGAAGTGGGTGACTGGTTTACCGAGGAAACCGGCATCCCCGTTGAAGTGGCTCATCCAGACAGCGCCACTGACAAGTTCCAGCAATCCGCCGCCACGGGCAATGGCCCGGACATCTTTATCTGGGCCCATGACCGTTTCGGCGAATGGGCGCAAAGCGGCATCATTTCCGAGGTCAAGCCGTCACAGCGTGTTATCGGTGAGAACTTCGATTTCACCTGGGATGCTGTGACCGTCGATGGCAAGATGTACGGTTACCCCATGGCCGTCGAGTCCATTGGTCTGATCTATAACAAGGACCTGGTGCCCGAGCCGCCAACCGCCTTCGAGGACATTCCCGCCATTCACAAACAACTGGCGGAAGATGGCAAGCGCGCCATCCTCTGGGACTACAACAACACCTATTTCACCTGGCCAATGATTGCCGCGGCCGGCGGCTATATTTTCGCCCAGAACGAAGACGGCAGCTATGACGTCAAGGACACTGGCGTGAACAACGAAGGTGCCATGAAGGGCGCCAACATGCTCACAACCCTGATTGAAGAAGGCGTGATGCCTCGCGGTGCGGATTACAGCGCCATGGAGTCCAGCTTCAACAAGGGCGAAACCGCAATGATGATCAACGGCCCATGGGCCTGGGGTAACCTGGAGAAGAGCGACATTGACTTTGGCGTTGCCAAGTTGCCCACCGTCGATGGCCAGCCCAGCAAACCCATGGTTGGCGTGATGGCGGCGACTCTCAATACGGCCAGCCCCAATAAGGACCTGGCGGTAGAGTTCCTTGAGAACTACGCGCTGTCCGTCAAAGGCCTGAAAATGGTGAACAACGATGTTCCCCTGGGAGCCGTGGCCAACAAGGAATTTATGGACGAACTGTCGTCCAACCCGAATATTGCGGCGACGTTTGAAAACGCCCAGTTGGGTGAACCCATGCCGAGTGTGCCTGCCATGGGCGCTTTCTGGTCCTCCATGGGGCCGGCTCTGCAGAACATCACATCTGGAAGACAGCCCGTTGAGGACGCCCTGAACTCAGCAGCACAGCGCATTACCCGGTAATGCCCCTGATGGGAGTGCCGTCGGCCGCCGTGCCGATGGTTCTCCCAGCCGTGCTGACCTGTTGTTGTAAACCTGCCCTCGCCAGACGTTGGCGACGGCTTTAAACGGGCTGACTACAATGATAACGGAAACCCTGTCCTCCCCCGGAACCGAAAGCAGACTTCCAATGACCCGAATAATTCTAAAGTGGGGTGCCCTGGCCGCATTGGTAGGCATGGCGCTCTACCTGATACTGGCATTGTATGCCCAGCAGGAGTTCGTGTTCGCGATGCTGTTCCTGGTGCTGACGGCATCAGCGGTGTTTGTGTTCGTGAACAAGAAACTCTACGCCCATCGCTACATTTTCCCCGCAGTAGCCGGTATGGGGGTGTTTGTTATTTTCCCGCTGATGTACACGGTTGGTATTGGCTTTACCAACTACAGTGCCAGCAACCTGCTGAGTTTTGAGCAGGTGAAGGACAACCTGATGGACCGGACCTACCAGTCCGATTCCGTCCGCTATAACTATGAGCTTTTCAACACCGATGCCGGTTATGTGATCTACCTTGAGGGTAAGCACCAGAACCTGGTTTCGGCTCCGCTGGCGCTGGACGGTTCCGACACCAGCGCGCCGGTCTTACCCGCTTCGGATAAGCCGGCTGGCGAGCCGCTGGCCATTCGCGACATTATCCAGTTGCGATCGGAACTGTCGGAGCTGGACCTGCTGACCGAAGACGGGCGCGAGCTGAGCATGGCCAGCCTGCGTGCCTTTGCGGCCATCAACGCCCAGTTCACGTTGCACGACAACGGCAGCATCACCAACAACCAGACGGACGTGACCTACTTTCCGGACCACGACACCGGCTTCTACCGCAGTGCGGAAGGTCAGACACTGTCGCCGGGGTGGACCGTGAACATCGGCTGGGACAACTACCTGAAGGTGGTGTCCGACCCGAGCATTCGCGGGCCGTTCTTTGAGATCTTCGTATGGACGCTGTCCTTTGCCGTGGCAACCGTGGTGTTCACCCTGGCGCTCGGGCTGTTGCTGGCGAACCTCCTGCAGTGGGACCAGATTCGCGGAAAGGGCTTCTACCGCACCATGCTGATCCTGCCTTATGCGGTACCGGCGTTTATCTCGATCCTGGTGTTCAAGGGCCTGTTCAACCAGAACTTCGGTGAGATCAATCTGGTACTGGAAGGCCTGTTCGGATTGCGGCCTGACTGGTTCAGTGACCCGGCGCTGGCGCGAACCATGATCCTGATCGTTAACACCTGGTTGGGCTACCCCTACATGATGTTGCTCTGCATGGGCTTACTGCAGGCGATACCGAGGGATCTCTACGAGGCCTCCGCGATGGACGGGGCTGGGCCGGTGAACAACCTGTTCAATGTCACCCTGCCGCTGATCATCAAGCCATTGATGCCGCTGCTGATCGCAAGCTTTGCGTTCAACTTCAATAACTTCGTCCTGATTGCGCTATTGACCGGTGGCGCGCCCGATATTATCGGCGCAAGCACACCTGCGGGCACCACAGACCTGTTGGTGAGCTACACCTACCGCATCGCGTTTCAGGATTCCGGACAGAACTTTGGCCTGGCGGCTGCGATTGCCACAGCCATCTTCCTGGTGGTTGGCGCCCTGTCGCTGATCAACCTGAAACTGTCCAAAGTCAAAGTGTAAGGAGCTACCCATGGCAATGGTTCAACCCCGCTCCACCAAGTATCGCGTTCTGGCGTCCCATCTCGGGATGCTGGGCTTTATCGTGATCATCCTGTTCCCGCTGCTGATGGTGATCTCCATCTCCTTCCGCAGCGGTAACTTTGCAGCCGGCAGCCTGCTGCCGGAGAACCCTTCGCTGGAACACTGGTACCTGGCGCTGGGCATTCCCTACACCGGGGAGGACGGCACGGTCACCCAGCCGCCGTTCCCGGTATTGTTGTGGCTGTGGAACTCCATCAAGATCGCAGTGATCTCTTCGGTGATGATCCTGGCCCTCTCGACCACCAGTGCCTACGCCTTCGCCCGCATGCGTTTTGCAGGCAAAGGCTTTGTGCTCAAGTCGATGCTGATCTTCCAGATGTTCCCGCCGGTGCTGTCTCTGGTGGCGCTGTATGCCCTGTTTGACCAGATAGGCAACCATGTGAGCTGGTTGGGGCTGAACACCCACGGTGCTGTGATCGTGGCCTCGCTCGGCGGTATGGCCTTGCATATCTGGACCATCAAGGGCTACTTCGATTCCATTGACCGCTCCCTGGAAGAAGCCGCCATCGTGGATGGGGCAACCACGTGGCAGGCGTTCCGCTACATCCTGCTGCCGTTGTCGGTACCGATCCTGGTGGTGGTGTTCATTCTGGCGTTCATCATGACCATCATGGAATACCCCATGGCATCGGTGTTGCTGGTGGATACTGACAAGCTAACCTTGGCTGTAGGTGCCCAGCAGTATCTGTATGAGCAGAACTACCTGTGGGGCGACTTTGCCGCTGCCGCTGTGCTCTCGGGGCTGCCCATTACGCTGATATTCCTGTATTGCCAGAAATGGATTGTTGGCGGGCTTACTGCTGGCGGCGTCAAGGGTTGATGCCGCTGGACTGAATGGATTGTTCTCCCAAGCCGCCACGGAGGATCCCGGGCGGCCCTTCCGCGAGTACTGCGTCTTCCTTTTATGCACTTCGCGACCCGGTCAGGCTAACCCCCCCCTGCTGACCGGGCTTTTTTAGTTCTTCCTGGCAGTTCCCCTCCCAGTACTTGAGCATTACCTGACCGCTGGACAGTGGCTGAGGCTTTCCCGAAACACGCTGCGAATACCCTCGGTCTATGCGGCCACCACCTCGATAGCTGAACAGGCTGGTAGGTACTCCCGAAACCGTGCGGAGCCATGGATGGCGGAGCCGAGCGTACAGGGACGTATTCACAGCGTGTTTCGGGAGTACCTACCAGCCTGTTTAGCGGCCAGGCTTGGTTAGGTTGGACTAGGTTGGAAGCATAAAAAAAGGGGCCGGTACGTGACGGAACCGGCCCCTGGAAAGGTGTCAGAGCAGATCAAAAATCAATGCAGGGTTCCCGGTAAAGCCGGGGGCAGGCGTTGCCGTCTTCGCGGAACAGGTGGCATTTGATGGCCTTGATGCCAAGGGTGACCTTCGAGCCTTCCTGGACCGGGTCGCTGCCGTCGGTGCGCATAGTGATCACGCCATCCACGCCGTTCACGTCCATATGCACCAGGGTCTGATAACCCAGCCGCTCCACGACGGTCACTTCGCCGTCGAGGTACATATCCGCTTCTTCGTCGTTGCTCAGGTGCTCCGGACGAATGCCCACGGTGACAGATTCACCAGCGGCCAGCTCATGGCCGTTGATGGGCAGTTCGAGAGAGTGTTTGCCGGGCATGGTAACGGTTACGGACTGGCTGCTGGCACTCTCCACGGTGCAGTCGATGAAGTTCATCTTCGGGGAACCGATAAAGCCTGCCACGAACCTTGTTGCGGGGTAGTGGTAGAGTTCCATGGGCTTGCCGACCTGGGCGATGGTGCCGTTATCCAGGGCAACGATCTTGTCGGCCATGGTCATGGCTTCCACCTGATCGTGGGTGACGTACACCATGGTGGCGTCCAGCCGCTTGTGCAGTCGGGAGATCTCGATGCGCATCTGCACCCGCAGGGAGGCATCGAGGTTGGATAGGGGCTCATCGAACAGGAATACCGTGGGCTCCCGAACGATGGTGCGGCCAATCGCAACCCGCTGGCGTTGACCACCGGACAGATCCTTGGGTTTGCGTTCCAGCAGGTTGTTCAGTTGCAGCAGTTTGGCGGCGTCGTTAACGCGCCGGTCAATCTCGGCCTTGTCAGTCTTGGCGAGTTTGAGCCCGAATGCCATGTTTTCCGCCACGTTCATGTGGGGGTATAGCGCATAGGACTGGAACACCATGCCCACTTCCCGTTCCTTGGGGGGCAGGTTGTTGACCTTGTCGTTGCCGATGTACAGGTCGCCCGAGGTGATGTCCTCCAGCCCCGCGATCATTCGCAGCAGGGTGGATTTGCCGCACCCGGAGGGGCCGACAAACACCACAAATTCACCGTCGTCGATATCCAGGTTCACATTGCGGGTGACCTGGGTTTCGTCATAACTCTTGCAGATGTTTCTTAATGTGACGCTGGCCATAACGTATGTCTTCTTGTTTGATCTGTGAAAGCGGACTCAGAGTGTTGCAATCTCCACACCCCAGGGCTGCAGTTCCAGCTCCCGGTCATTCCAGGAACCGCCGACAAAATCCGGCGCGCCGCTGACTCTCTGGCCCGCGGCCGGAGCTGTGATTCGAACTTGCTGATCAGTCAGGTTCAGGGCGACCAGGAAAGTGGCGCCTTCATAAGTCCGGGTGTAAACCAGAGTGTTTTCGGGGCTGTCCAGAAACTCAATGTCGCCCTTCAACAGTACCGGTTGCTGTGCACGCCAGCCCAGGAATGTACGGTATGCCTGCAGGATGGAGTTTTCCTGTTCGTGCTGGACGGCCACCGCGGCACTGTAGTGTTCATCATAAACCGGTAGCCAGGGGCGTGCATCGGAGAAGCCACCATTGGCCTCTTTGTTGTGCCATACCATGGGTGTACGGCAACCATCCCGGCCTTTGTATTCGGGCCAGAAATTGATGCCATAGGGATCCACCAGGTCTTTGTATTCCAGCTCCGCCTCGGTCAGCCCCAGTTCTTCGCCCTGATAGATGCAAACGCTGCCACGGAGTGTCAGCAGCATTGCCATATAGGTTTTCAACTGTTCGGGCGAACCCGCCTGCCAGCGGGTAGCAACCCGTGAAACATCATGGTTGCCGATGGCCCAGCAGGGCCAGCCGTCGGTCAGTTTTTTCTCTATGGAGTCGACGGTCTTATGGAAAAAGTCGGCTCCATGCTGTTCTGTCAGCAGATCAAAGGAATAGGCCATGTGCAGCTTGTCGCCGCCACTGGTGTATTCCGCCATGGTCTGCAGGGAGTTGTCGTCGCCGATTTCCCCAACGGTAGTCGTGCCGGGATACTGGTCGAGCAGGGCACGCAGGCGCTGCAGAAAGGCCAGGTTTTCCGGGCGGGTCTTATCGTATTTGTGGAACTGGTATGCGTAAGGGTTTTCCTTGCGCACACCAATGGAGCCTTCAGCAACGGCGTTGCTGGGCGGATTGTCCCTCAGTTCCGGATCGTGGAAACAGAAGTTGATGGCGTCCAGGCGGAAGCCGTCCACGCCGCGGTCCAGCCAGAATTTTACGTCTGACAAAACCTGTTCAACCACGTCCGGGCAGTGGAAATTCAGATCCGGTTGGCTGGTCAGAAAATTGTGCAGGTAGTATTGCTTGCGGCGGCTGTCCCAGGCCCACGCGGAGCCGCCAAACACCGACAGCCAGTTGTTGGGTGGGGTGCCGTCGGCATTCGGGTCTGCCCACACGTACCAGTCCGCTTTCGGGTTGTCGCGGCTGGCGCGGCTTTCAGTAAACCAGCGATGCTGATCGGAGGAATGGCTCAACACCTGGTCGATCATGATCTTCAGATCGCGTTTGTGGGCCTCGGCAATGAGTTCATCGAAGTCCTCAATGGTGCCGAATATCGGGTCCACTCCGCGGTAGTCAGAGACGTCGTAGCCAAAGTCCTTCATCGGCGAGGTAAAGAAGGGTGACAGCCAGATTGCATCCACGTTGAGGCTGGCGATGTAATCGAGTTTGGCAGTAACCCCAGGCAGGTCACCAATGCCATCGCCATTGGAATCGTAGAAGCTGCGTGGATAAACTTGGTAAATGACGGCTCCACGCCACCAGTCCGGGTTTTTCATCATCTTGCCTCGCTTAACACCCTGGCGGTGAAAGATTGTTATTGTGAGAGCGGAGAGCATCCGCTGGAATAGCTTTCATGCATAGTGCGACGATGCTCCCGGCTGTTCATCCTCCTGACGCACTTTTTATTGGCGTAGACGGGGGGATGAGGGGGGCGTAGAGGGGATGAGTCAGGGGCTGGCATCAAAACAACGATCAAACACAATTATTGAAATGAGGGTGGGTGGTGAACAACGGATGGTTATATAAGGCGGCAGTTGCACGGACGTTGGCGTGGGGTATGGCCATGCTGCTGACTGTGGCCATGCCGGCCCAGGCCGAATGGGTACGTGTGAGCGGTACGGCAATGACCACCGCCATAGAGATGGAGTTCTGGACCGAGGATCCGGCCGTGGCCAGCGAGGCAGGAGATGCCGTGCTGGCTTTGTTCGACCGTATCGACCGTCAGATGAGCCGTTACCGGGAAGATTCCGAACTGTCCCGGGTTAACCGCGAGGCGGCCAACGGACCGGTGGAGGTGAGCGACAGTCTCTTTACGGTGCTTCAGCAGGCGCTGAGGATTTCTGAATTGAGCCATGGCGCCTTCGACATCAGCTTTGGTTCCATCGGCTACCTGTACGACTTTCGCGCCAGACAACAGCCCTCCGATGAAGAGCTGGCGGAAGGCTTGGCAAAGGTGAATTACAGATCGGTGGTGCTGGACCCCAGTGCCAATACCGTCCGATTCCTTGATGAGGGGGTGCGGCTGGATCTGGGTGGCATTGCCAAGGGGTATACCGTTGACCGTGGTATCGACATCCTGAAATCGTTCGGCATTCGTCATGCCCGCTTGAGCGCGGGGGGAGACCTGCGGCTGCTGGGTGATAAGCGCGGCAAGCCTTGGATCGTGGGTATTCGGGACCCCCGATCTGAATCACGCAACGCTATGGTTTTGCCACTGACCAACGTGGCAGTGTCGACATCAGGCGATTACGAACGCTTCTTTTTTGACGACAACAACGAGCGTGTCCATCACATTCTCTCGCCCGCGACTGGAAAACCGGCAAAAGGCGTGCAGAGTGTGACCATCCTCGGCGACGACAGCATCACAACCGATGGCCTGTCCACGGCGGTCTTTGTGCTTGGGGCGGCCAAGGGGCTTGAAATGGTCAATCGGTTGAAGGGCATCGACGCCGTCATCATTGATGAACAGCGTCAGGTGCATTATTCGGACGGGCTGATGCCACCGGAAAGGGAGTGATGCAAAAGGGGTGTGCGACCGGGCCCGTAAGCCCGGTCACGCCGGGTCACACAATCGGTTCGAGGGCGATGAGCCGATCACGGCTGTTTTGATTCCCGAGGCCATGATTGGGGAACCGATCGGAGTTCTCGAACATGCCTTGTTCCCCATGCAGGGCCATGTAGTTGAGCAATACCGTCTGCACCAACTGGTTTACGTTGTTGGCCGCAGGGCTCGAGGCGGTTTCCACGGAGGCGTCCGAGCGCATAAAGCCAATCTGGTTGGTGAGGGCAGTGGGTTGGCCTGCCGGGCTGTAGACCAGGAAGAAAGACGCAGCCGTCTGCTGGTTGTCGCCTGTCCACTCGCCTTTGCCGCGCCCGGCCATGGATTCGTCCAGCCGACCATTGCTTGATACGGAGCCGTCGCTGAACACGTACAGCATCAGCGGCGTGCCCGTCCGGTGGGCGTATTCCAGGCAGGCACCCATGCAGCGGCCCGCCAGGTAGTCCCGCTCTTCACCGGTGCCACGCTCGCCAGTGTGGTAGTCATAACCACCCAGCGTAACGGTACCGGCACCGGCGTAGCCATTCTGGACCAGTTTCATAACGGCTGCTGTTTTGCGGATTTCCCGGCCCAGCCGCGAGTTTTCGTTGAACTGGGCTTCGGTGAAAATGCCACCCACGATGTCCGTATCCTGAGATGGATCGATAGAAGACGGATCGGCAAAGCGTTCGGTCAGGTCTGCGCTTTTAACATAGCCGCAGTTGACGAGGTCCTTCACCACATCGTCTCTGGTGACAAGTGTGGTATCGACATTGTCCAGTTTCTTGCGGCTGATGCGCTGGATGGACTCCATCACGGCGACGGCATCGTCCTGATCCAGAATGGCGGTCAGGTCGCCCACGTCCACCAGCCCCGAAACATCGCTCGGGCGGTCAATCTTGGTGGGGCGTACTTGAGGATTGATCAGGCTCATGGGCGCCATGGAGTTGCCGCCACTTTCTGAGCTCTGCGAACCCACAAGTGTGAGTAGTTCACCGTCAGCGCCCGCCTTGCTGATGCCGTACATCGGGTTATGGGGGTTATTGCCGGTGTCGTTCTCGGAACGGGCGGCAATGATGGCGCCATTGATGAAACCACGGGCGGCAATCGACGTGCTGTCTTGCATGCCCCGCAGGAAACCGCTGTCGGAATGGAACGCCAGGCCAAACTCCTGGTTCACGAAGGCCGGGTCGTTGGGCAGCATCGTGCCGGGCAAGCCCAGCTTGTTGTAGCCGGCCGTGCTCAGGAAGTCGAACTGGCCACCGGATTTGCCCATCAGCACATTCGAGCCGGCGATGTTGGCACCGCCGGCGAGGTCAAAGCAGATAAAGGGAATCTTGCCCGCGCCTGCGGAGGCGATGCCGCAGGATTCTTTCCAGTCCTCAAGGTCCGGAGACAGCGCTGCAGCCGCCTGTCGTGGATTGGCGAACAAGCTGAACACGGATGCGCCACAGAGGGTGGCTGCACCGGTCATAAAGCCCTGCGCGATGAACTCGCGTCGGGTTTTCGGTCTTGAGTGATCGCTGTGCAGGAGAGGTTGATCCGTCGCCAGTGCACGTTTGCGAGAAGGTTTGATATACATGGTCAACGTCCTCTACTGGATCAGTGTCACTGCACTGCCCAGTACGGCTGCGCAGCTTGCTTTGACAACGGTTTCGGTACGGCCGGCTTCGCAACTACCACCACAGGTGGTGAGTCGTCCCATCAGCGCGTCCAGCTCGGCTTCAATGTCCGCATCACTCGGTTGCGTTGTCAGGCTTGTGCCGACGAACTTCTCCATCAACGGCGTTTTGATGAGATCCCGGCCGGCGTCGTCAAACGCAGTGCTCGCATTCTCGCCAAAGTCAAAGCCCGGGAAGAAGGCGTTGCGGCGCGTGGTATCCGACACCAGAACATCACAGTACTGGATCGCCATCTGGGTAATCGCCATTTGATGGGATGACAGGAAGCCTTCAAGGTCCTCCACGGTCGGTAACTGCTGCTTAACCGTAGTGAATGTTTCGGCAACGCCCGGCTGGGTGGTCGGAATACCCGTCACCTTGGACATGGACGCATTCACTTCGTCAAACGTCTTCAGGCCGATGGCGGAGAATTCCGTGCTACCGGTTTCTGGTGGCTGCGTCGGGACAGGGCCTTCCACTCGAACGTCTGTGTTACTACCGAGCTGTTCAAAGGTCAGGAAGAACTGGTCGTTTTCCGGGCCTTCTTCCAGCGCGAGAACCGTGCCGAGTCTCGACAGTGGCTGGCCGGAGCCTGCTACGTAATCACTGGCATTCAGTGTTAGATCCAGGTTGGCGAACGATTGGCCTACGACCACTTCGCGGCCGTTGATGCCTATTCTCATGCCCTTCAATGGTATACCCGATGGAGACTGGGTCTCGTCGAGACTGATGAAGAACGGATTTGAGAACAAATAGCCGTAGTTGTCGAACTGGCTGACCTCAAAGACGATAAAGCTTTCCGGCATATCCACCAGGTGGGATACGCTGAACAACAGGAAGAACTTCTGGCCAACGCCCACGTCGTAGTTGGCGGCAACCTGCTCTGCGGTGAGGGCACGGTTGTGGATGGCAAGCATCCTGACCGCGCCTTCCCAGGGCGATTCACCGTCCGTCTCATTGCCCAACACCAGGGCGAAACTGTCGTCCCAGTCGGTCAGCAGGCCGGCGGAATCCGGGTCGACATCACCGGAGGGTTCGCCATTCACAAAAATTTCGCGGCCACCGTCCGGTGAAAAGTTCACCACCACGTGTTGCAAGGTCGCCTGCAACAGCATCGGGTTGGCTTCGGTCAGCATTGGATCGTTCTGGTCGGTGGTGGTGCTCCGATGCAGGAACTCGTAGCTCTGCATGTCCTGGCCCAACGTGAAGTTCCGCGCTGTCGAGGAGCCGGAGTAGGTCACGATGCGGGAGTCTTCCTGGGTGATGTTGCCGGGCACAACCCACGCTTCGATGGCGTATTCGCCGGAGGCGGTCAGCAGGGTGTGCAGCTTGCGGCTGTCGGCAGTGGAGCCTTGAGCCTTGCCGGCACGGATCATTTCGCCTTCTTCGGTTTCAAAGGCAGGGCCAATATCAATACCCCAGCCGCCAACCCAGCCAACGTTGCCGCTGAGCGTGAGGTCCAGGGGTGGGGAAATACCGCTGGTATCAAAGGCCGTTGGGCCGTCGCCTGCTTTGAATTCGTAAAGCGCGATGACGTTGTCTTCGTATCGGCCGCCGGCATTGGCCAACAGACCGTCGTTGGCGAGGTTCAGTGCCTTGCTGGTTACCAGGTTGGAGGGGATTGGCTCCGGGTCCCCGAGGCGATCAATGAAGGCCTGGATTGCAGCCAGCATCTCTGTGGCAGAATCGAGGCACTCAGCATCCCAACAGTTATGACGGTCGTCTCTCAGCCTTTCTACGAGCCTTGAAGAAGCTTCATCGGTAAGTATCCATTCATCGGTGACCGGATCTTTTCCGTCGTTCAGATCAATGCGGCTTTTGGACTGATCGTACGCAATGCCGACATTGGAGCTTGCAATGTAGGGTGTCTGGCCGTTGCTGGTGTGGCATTCGCTGCAGTACTGGGTTAGTACTGGGTAGACGGTGTTTGCAAAGTCGTCGGTGTCTGACGGAAAGGTCAGTGTGTTGTTCACGTCCTGGATGTTTGGAGCGCGAAGTTCGACCGTTTTAACCGATCCCTCCGAGCCACCCGCCCAGTTTGAAATGTAGACCGTCAGCAGGTCGGTACAGGCAGTGACGGACGTCGTCCAGCAGTTGTGGCCACCCGCTACCTTGGTCACCATCTCGGACTGGGACGGGTCGGACAGATTAACAATGGTATTGGCCTGGGCGTAGGCAATGTTGATGTCGCCCTCATGCACAAACTGTGGTGACTGGCCGCCGGCGTTGTGGCAGGCGCCGCACTTGTTCTGGCCAGAAAGCTCATCCCACACGCTGCGCTTGAAATTCAGTACATCGTCGCTGGCGGGGGGCGGGCCACTATAGCTAACGGTATTGGAGCCGCCGCCGGTGTTCGGAAGGGCTTCGGTAGACTCGCCACTGTTACAGCCCGCAAGAAAGAGCAGGGCGGCAATAACGGAGAACAGCGCAGCGGGGGCTCGGGTTCCTATACTGATTATGGTTTTCATAATGTCCTATTCCCCCCGGCAATACGCGGCAGATTCCGCAAAGGCAGTTTTGAGGTTGTACCCGCTGCGGAAACTCGTAACGATTTCGCTAATCTTTGAGCGATCGCTATCGTTTGAAGGCTCTCGCAGGCAGACATTGCGGAATACTTTTTTCACCTGGCACTGGGCAAAGGCGTCGGAATTGGCAAACTCCCGCCCCAGGCTCTTGGCGCCGTTACCGGAGCCGGGCAGGGAACCATCCCAGCCCAGGCGCCGATTGGTGCCGGACCGCCAATAGTTGTCCCAGCCATCGTCCGGCGTCACGTATCCCTGCTCAAAGGTGGTTGAATTGATGTGGTATTTGGCGACAACGCGGGTACCCGTTTCCGGGTCCACGTCGCTAACAGAGTTGTAGATCAGCCTGCCCAGTTCGCCGTCAGGGTCCGTGCCCGCGTTGTACTGGTAGTCGTAGTAGGCAAAGGCCTGGGTCATGGGGTCCATGCCGGTATGACAGCCAACGCAGTTGCTGAGGAATACCCGGCTGTCGCCACCCGGGCTTCGCGACACATCCTGGCGGATGCGGTCCGGTGGCAGGGATACGTCCGCGACCTGCTCCAGGTCATTGCACATGTGGTTGAGCAAGGTAAACCGAAACATGGCGCGGTTGGTGCCCGCGCTGAAGAACGCCCTCGCTGCGGCCCGGGAGGTGATCACACCGGCCGTGGCGCCCGTGGGCAATTCGGAGTTCAGGCTGGACTGTGTGGTTTGCTCCAGCACGTTGTCATCACTGAGGGAGTAACCGGAGCGCTCAAGGTCCTCATAGTTGTCGTTGTTCGACGTTGAGTATGCCGAGATGCCGTTCAGGCTGGCGTTGCCGACATAGAGTATGTCGTCATATAAGACGCGTCTAAAATCATGTTCATCCCGCACAATACCGATGACCGTTGCCGTGTAATCATTCAACGGCACGAAGGGGGACATCGCCTCATTTGTCCATGGTGCAACGAAATTTTTGAGGGTAACATCGTAAAACGCTGGATCTTCCATGGCCGTGTAGGCGGCAGAAACGGCGCCTGACGTACCATTGTTGGTTATATTTGCCGCCATCTGATCGAGCACCTCCGGAGAAGGAGGAACACCGGCGATGCGTTCATGGATGCGTTTTGCCTGGTCCCGCGGGCCAGCGCTTGCGATGGTAGCGTGCGTTCCGACCAAAGCCAGCAGGACAGTGAGTAAAAATGTCCTCTTTATAAGTTGCCGGGTCGTACATAAGACTGTCATGATCGATTCCCTCGATTTCGTTAGCATTCGCACATTAGTACCATTTTACAATTGTTCAAAGTCTAGGCGAGCTATTAACTGCGGTTTTGAGTGCTGCTCCACGTTATTACATAGCGTTACGTAAAAGGCTTGGAGCACAGGCCCCGTCTCGACTTAGCGTATGTAAATGGATTTTCAGGCCAAACAGGGTTCGTTGGTGGTGACTAAACATTACGAAAATAAAATGTTCTCTTGCGTCAGTGGGTTACGTTACCATCTCGCTGTCTTGGGCCGGGTATTCGCGCTTCTTCCTGTCGCTCTGGCTGCAGGGTGTCTCCAGAGCGGCGACAGTCAGTCCAGTGACCCTGTGGTTGTTGAGAATCCGGTCGTCTTTGTAAAACGCCCCTTGCTTTTCGATGAGGACAATGGCGCGCTCATCGGTGACAACCTTGCCGAGCCTGCGGAGTTTCGTCCCGGCGCTCGCCTGTTCCTGAAGGATCGCGCGTCTCCCGACGCGCCGTCGCGAGACATCACTTCATCCGCTTTTCCGGGGCCGCTTGGCTACGACGTCAAGGATCTCACCGTCTCTTACGATGGTACTCGCGTTCTCTTTGCCATGAGGGCGCCGGAGATTGAAGACGCGGATGAGGACGAACAGCCAACCTGGAACATCTGGGAGTACGACGTATCTTCAGGCACTCTCCGGCGCGTTATCGAATCCAACGTCACCGCCGAAGCAGGGCAGGATATCGCGCCTGCTTACCTGCCTGATGACCGCATTGTCTTTTCCTCCACGCGGCAACGGGTGTCTCGCGCGATTTTGTTGGACGAGGGCAAGCCCCAGTATCCGGCGCTTGACGAGGAGCGCGAGGTTCCGGCCTTTGTCCTGCACGTGATGGATGCTGACGGGGACAACATCGAGCAGATCACGTTCAACCAGAGCCACGATCTGGACCCATTGGTAACGGACGAAGGCGCCATCGTATTTAGCCGCTGGGACAATGCCGGCCAAACCCAGGGCAACGGATTCAACCTCTATAAGGTCAATCCGGACGGCACCGGGCTCAGTTATCTTTACGGCCGCCACTCTCATGGCTCTGTCAGCGATGACGTCAACATTGAGTATCTGCGCCCGCAGGCGACGGATTCCGGTCGACTTCTGGCTCAGCTCCGTCCTACCGAAACCAACAACTTTGGGGCGGTTCCGGTTGAGATTGATGTCGAACGTTATGTAGAGGCGGGCATCCGCGTTGACGGCAATCCCGGCTCGGCGCAAACGCCGTTGGTCAGCGGGTTGTCCCTTGGCAATGAGATCTCGCTGCGCGGAAACTACAGCTCGGTATCCCCGTTTCTGGATGGCACCCGTCGCTACCTCGTTAGCTGGAGCCCATGCCGGCTGAGGCTTGCCACTGGCAATGGCGACATCCTCAACTGCACGCAGGAGCGGATTGCCTCGGGCGCCTATCGGGCCGCCGCTCCCGTTTACGGGTTGTGGTTGCTTGATATGGCGTCCGGCACCCAGCGCCCGATTCAGTCGCCCGAGGAAGGCCAACAGTTCGATGAGGCGGTACTGATGACCGAAAGGTCTCTGCCGACGTTTATTCCCGAATCGCAGTTCTCAGGCGATGCGGCGACCCTTGCAGAGGATGGTCTTGGCATACTGCAAATCCAGAGTGTCTACGACATTGATGGCGTCGATACTTCTCCAGCGGGTATTCGGCAGACAGCCGATCCGGCGATTGTTTCTCCGGACAACCTTCCCAGGCGCTTCCTTCGACTCGAAAAGCCGGTCTCAATTCCCGATGAAGAGGTCAGGGACTTCGACAACACCGCCTTTGGGCGCAGCCAGGCGCAGTCGATGCGGGAAATTCTCGGCTACGTGCCGGTCGAGCCTGATGGGTCGGTTCGGGTGGCAGTGCCCGCCAACGTCGCGTTTGCCATCAGCGTGTTGGACGATGAAGGACGACGGATTGGCCCCCGTCACCAGAACTGGTTGAACGTCAGGCCCGGAGAAACCCTGGCCTGCAGCGGTTGCCATAACCCTGGCAGCGCGGTGCCTCATGGTCGCGCGGATGCTGGTCCGGCTCCGGCTTATACAGGAGCACTGACCGATATCGAATTTCCTAATGCCGACCCTGCCCTGGTTGCAATGATGGGCGAAACCATGGCGGAAACCTGGGCCCGGATTAACGGAACCCGTCGCCTCGGGCCGGACGCTGTCTATGTCGATCAGTGGACAGACCCCGGTGATGCCAGTCTCACACCGGGCACAGCCTTCTCGCTGAGTTATGCGGACCTCGAAACGGCCGCGCCGATCCGTCCTGAGTGCGCCGATGACTGGCGCGCCGCCTGTCGAACCGTCATCAATTACGAGCAGCACATCCATCCGCTGTGGGGGCTTGAAAGACTCATTGATGATGGGAACGGCAACGTTATTGATGATTACTCCTGTACGGGATGTCATTCCAACACCGCCGCGGATGAGACGACCCAATTGCCAGAAGCCCAGCTGGACCTGAGTGATGGCCCTTCGTCGGATGAACCGGATCATTTCAAGTCCTACCGGGAGTTGTTGTTCAACGACAACGAACAGGAGTTGGTCGGTGACCAGCTCGTTGATGTGCAGGTGCAAGACGGGTTCCTGCTGGACGAAAATGGAGAGCAAATCCTGGATGATGACGGCAACCCAATTCCCGTGTTTGTAAACGTCAACGTGCCTCCCACCATGTCCGTGAATGGAGCGCGGGCCAGCGGTAACTTTTTCAATCTGTTCCGCGAAGGTGGGCTCCACCAGGGATTCCTCAGCCCAGATGAACTACGTCTGATTGCCGAATGGCTCGATATCGGTGGCCAGTATTACAACAACCCCTTTGATGCTCCGGCGGACTGATAGGACCTGAACTGTTAACCATGAGACTGGCCCTTATACTGCTGTTTTTAACCGTGCCCCTGTCCGCCACCGCCGACTGGCTATGGGGCGGTGCTGACGAACCGATGCCCCAGGTTCAGGTGGCGGAGCCGTTTGTGGAGTGGCGTACTGGTCCGGCGGTGGGCTACCCAGTATTCCACACCAGTGAAAAGGGCGAGTGGCTGACGTTGCGCATGCGCAAGACGTCCTGGCTGAAAGTCACCGACCGCAAGGGCCGGGAAGGCTGGGTACATGTGGACGATGTGCAACTGACACTGGATGGCGAGGGCGAGCAGGTCTCACTCAGTAATCCACGTTTTGATGATTTCAGCAGCCGCCGTTGGGAGGCGGGGTTGATGATGGGCGAGTTCGAGGGCGCGGCGGTAACTGCGGTTTACGGCGGGTATCTCCTGACCCGCAACCTGTCGGCAGAGCTCTGGGGTTCGCAGGTACTGGGAAGCGCCTCTGAAATTCGCATGGTGAACGCCAACATCGTTCACCAGCCGTTTCCGCACTGGCGTATTTCGCCGTTCTTCACGCTGGGCGTGGGGCATATTTTCATCGAGCCCAAAGCCACCCTGGCGGACCCCGGAGACCGGGATAACAGCATTGGGCACGCCGGCCTGGGCCTGCGCGCCTATGTCACGGACAACTATTTTATCCGTGCCGAGGTCAAGGACTATAAGATTTTTACCAATCGGGCAACCAACGAAGAAGCAACAGAATGGAAAATCGGATTAAGCATATTCTTCTGACCGTCCTGCCGTTTGCGGGCCTGCTGCTGGTGCCAGCTGCTGTCAGCGCCCAGGAGGACGACCGGCCATTGATTGAGCCGGATGTGCGGCCCCAGAAGGTCGACGAGGCGTTGATCGACACCGAGAACTTCGAGATCGGTGCGTTCGCCGGCATCATCAATATCGAGGATTTTGAGTCATCATTCCTGTGGGGCGGCAAGCTGACCTACCACCTCAGCGAAACCTTCTTTTTTGAAGCCAATGTGGGCTTTGCCGAAGGCGGAGAAACCAGCTTTGAAAAGCTCGCCGGGGACGTTCAGGTGTTGTCGGACGAAGACCGGGACTACCGCTACTACAACATCAATATTGGCATGAATGTGCTGCCCGGTGAGGCCTTCCTGACCGAGAACTATGCCTTCAATACCAACTTCTACCTGATCGGCGGGGCCGGTGCCACGGACTTTGCCGGTGACACCCGGTTTACCTTCAACGTGGGCGCTGGTTACCAGGTATTGCTGACCGACAGCGTATCGATCCATCTGGGGGTGCGTGAACACTTCTACCGGATTGATGTGCTGGGTGAGGAAAAAACGTCCATGAACACTGAGGTCAGTGGTGGCCTCTCTGTCTTTTTCTGATAACAGGAGTCAATGATGACAACACGGTTTTTGGGATTGGCCCTGACCCTGGCGACGCTGGTTGGCGTTTCATCCGTTCAGGCCGAGGAAATGAACATTCCGGCGCCGGACTTCACTCTTGAAAGCCGTCAGGGCGAGAACCTGCGGCTACAGGATTTCCGTGGCGAAGTGGTAATGCTCAACTTCTGGGCGTCCTGGTGCGGGCCCTGTCGTCAGGAAATGCCATTGATGGATGACCTGTACGCTCAGTACAAGGATCTCGGATTCACCATCCTGGCGGTCAACGTGGATGAGAACCGAGACGAGGCACACCGTTTCCTGGACAAGGTGCCAGTCAGCTATCCGATCCTTTATGACCCGCAGAGCGATGTCAGCGAACAGTACGAAGTGCAGGCTATGCCGACCACGGTCATGATTGACCGCGATGGCAACGCACGTTTTCTCCATCATGGCTACCAGCCCGGCTATGAAGACGAATACGAAACGCAGATCCGGCAACTGGTGCGGGAATAGCTTGAGGCAGGTGAGTGTATGAACCCTTTCAAAGCAGTGATGGCATCGGCAATCGTGATCCTCATAACGGCGGGGGCGGCCGGTTGCAGTGACATCAAGCCCTGGGTGAAGCCCTATGAGCGGGACAAGCTCGCGGACCCGGTCATGAGCCTGAGCCGGCATGGAAAAGCGGACGCCTATATGCATCACGTGTACCAGGCCCGTGAATCCGCAAGGGGGGCGGAAGGCGGCTCCGGAGGTGGTTGTGGCTGTAACTGATTGCTCCCGGCTGTTCCCTGTGCTGGTAAAGGGGTTGGCGTGTGCGATGGCGTTTGTACAGATCGCCACCGCAGCAACCCTGCCGCAAGACAACGTGGATGTCCTTTATCACCGCTATGATGGCGGCGGCATGGTCATTGATGGCCCCTCCGTGCTGGTGCGCAAGAGCGTGGGCCCCCAGGTGTCGGTGTCCGGCCAGTATTACGTGGACATGGTATCCGCCGCGTCCGTGGATGTGGTGGCGCTAGCCAGTGAATACACCGAAGAGCGCACGGAATACACCCTCGGGGTGGATTACCTCCATGAGGACTCCATCCTGAGCCTGGGCTACACCAACAGCTCAGAGAACGATTACGAAGCCAACACCGTCTACTTTTCCGTCAGCCAGGAATTCTTCGGCGGCATGTCCACGGTCACCCTGGGTTATGCGCGGGGGCAGGACGAGGTGGGTGTCAGGGGGGACGAATCGTTCAGCGAAGACGCTGATCGCCAGAATTACCAACTCGGTCTGAGTCAGGTCATGACCCGCAACAGCCTGCTGGGCGTTGACCTGGAAGTGGTGACGGACGAAGGCTTCCTGGAGAACCCCTATCGCCGAAATCGCTATATCGACCCAGACGACCCCAACAACTTTATACTCGACCAGCCCGAGCGATACCCGGAAACCCGCACCAGTTTCTCCGTGGCCACCCGGGCCTTGTACTACCTGCCTTACCGGGCATCGATTCGCGGTGAGTTCCGTTATTTCAGTGACAGCTGGGGCATTGACGCCCAGACCTTCGAGCTCGCTTACGTTCACGCCCTGAATCCGCGCTGGACGCTTGAGGGACGTGCCCGGTACTACGTCCAGGACGAGGCGGATTTCTACAGCGACCTCTACGCCTTCGAAAACTCCCAGACCCACCTGGCGCGCGACAAGGAAATGAGTGCGTTTTCCGGCACTACCCTTGGTGGCGGCGTGGTGTACGAGTGGAAACAGACCTCGTTGCCGGGCATCCAGCGCCTGCAGGCGAGCCTCTTGGTGGACTGGCTCGATTTCAGCTATGACAACTTCCGGGATGTCACTGTGTCCGGCGATTTCCTGCCGGGGCAGGAGCCCCTTTATTCGTTCGATGCCTTCGTAACCCGGGCATCGCTGATTCTTGAATACTGACCAGGTCGGGACGATTCAACATGATGACCTTGAAGAACACATTCGCACTGCACATTGTCAGCCTGGCACTGGCGTTCTGGCAGCCGGCAGCCATGGCCCAGGACAATAGCGAAGCCGAAACCGGCGACGGTGCGGTCTCGTTGAGCGTTGAAGAGCTGAAAAAGCAGGTGATCCGCCTGAACCGGGACCTGTTCATTCTGGAAGAGGACCTGCTGTATCCCGCCAGTACCCAGTTTGCGGTGTTTCTCAGCCTCGACACCGGCGAATTCCTCAAGCTGGATTCGGTGAAACTCAAGGTCAATGACGAAACCGTTGCAGCGCACCTGTATACCGAGCGTCAGGCCAAAGCATTGCAGCGTGGCGGTATGCAGCGCCTGCACATCGGTAACCTCAAGACGGGCGAACACGAGGTGACGGTGTTTGTTGAGGGTATTGGCCCGGATAACCGCGCCTATAAGCAGGCCGCGACCTATCAATTGCAAAAGGATACGGATACCGCTGCCCTGGAGGTCCGCATCCGCGACCGCTCATCTGATTACCAGCCCGAAGTGGCGATTGTTGAGTGGGAGTAACGCGGTCCGTGATTGAGTGGCTGAACCGAATGACGACGGGCGCCCCGGCGGGACTGATTCTTGCCGGCACGCTTGCGGCGTTGCTTCATGGTCCGGTGGCTGTGGGTGATGAACTGCCGCAGCGCGCAAGTGATCCTGCCTATGGTGTGGCTCTGTATGAGTATTATCAGGGCAATGCGTTTGAGGCGCTGACCCGCCTGAATGTGGCCTCCGCCGAAGGCGGCATCGATGGCCATGGTGACCATCCGGCCCTCGTAGAGGGCGGCCTGATGCTGTCCTACGGTATGACCCACGAAGCCGGCGCGCTGTTCCGGGAGTTACTGGACGAGAACGCAGCGGTGGCGCCGGGCACCCGCAACCAGGCCTGGTTCTATCTGGGCAAAGTGTTCTACCTCGAGCAGGATTCGATTGCGGCACGAGACGCCCTTGAGCGGGTGGATGACGAGCTGTTACAGGACGAAAGCGACGAGCTTTACCACGAGTGGCTGTACCTTCGGGGCCAGCTGGCCCTGTCCGGAACGGCCGGGACCAGTGGGGAAACCGTTGACGAACTGATCGACTCGCTGCCAGAGAGCTCACCCTGGCGTGCTTACCTGCATTACAACCAGGCGGTTGGCATGCTGTCTGAAGGCCAGACGGAAGAGGCGATGGACGCTTTGGCCAGCCTCGATAGCTTGCTTGGCGAGCTGCCCGAATTCGAGCCGCCGTTAGCCAACGAAATGTCGGCACTTCGGGAGCGGGTAAAGCTCTCCATCGGTCGTCTTCATCTCAGCAGAGGTGATTTTGCCGGCGCCATGGCCAGCCTTGAGCAGATCGCCCTCGACGGCGTGTTTTCCGACCAGGCCCTGTTCGATTATGCAGTTGCAGCCTCTCGCGAAGGTAGCGCGGGCCTGGCGTTGCAAGCGTTGAATACCCTTCAACAACGCCCTCTGTTCACACCCTGGCTACAGCAAGTGCCTTATGCCCGCGGCTTCCTGTTCGAGCAGATGGATCGTCAACAGCAGGCGCTGCAGGCGTACCGTGAGGCTGCCAGTCATTACCAGTCACTGAGTACTCGCCTGTCGGATGAGCGGGAGCAGCTAACCGAAGCGCGATTGATCGAGGCGCTTCGCTTCGTGCGTGAGGGCGATAGTCCCGGGCAGCCCGGATCGATGGACGCGGAGATGGTTCGTCCCGAACCGGGAGAAACAACCGTACTGACCGATGCCTATGGGCGTGTAAAGGTCCGGCCCGGGGATTACAGCCTGGCTGGATTGTTGGCGACGGAGTCCTTTCAGCTGTCCCTGCGTGATCTGCATGAACTCTATCGGTTGCGCGATTCCCTTGGCCAATGGCAAACGCAGTTGGAATCCTTCGATATCATGCTGGAAACCCGTGCCCAACAGCGGGAGCAACGTATCCGCGAGACCCGCGACGCACTTGATGCGCTCAACGCGGATCAATGGCTGGCGCGACAGGCTGAGTACCGCAGCGCTATTGAAGACGCGTTGGCCAGAGAGGATCTGCGCTTCTTCATGACGCAGGAACAGCACGAACTGGCGGACCGACTGGCGCAGGTGGAAAAGACCCTGTCGCAACTGCCGGAGGACGAATCCACCCGCAAACAGCGTGAAACCTTCCAGCGGATGAACGCCTATTTTAACTGGCGCATTGCCGATGATTACGCGGTCAATCGTTGGGCTGCCGAAAAGCAGCTGCGGGAACTGGACCGGGCCATGGAGGTGTTCGTCGATCAGCGCGCGTTGATTGAACAGGAGATGGCATCGGGTGGAGAAAATCAGGCCCTGGCAGCCCGGGTAGAGGCCCGCCAAGTCGCGCTGCAACGTTTGCAGGGCGAGTTGGACAAGGCACTCTCGGCAGCACGAACGGAACTGCTCACCCTGGTGGATACTGAACTGCAGCAACAGAGCCAGGAGGTGCAGGGGTACCTCAGGGCAACCCGTCATGCAGCGGCAAGATTGGCGGACACGCTTTTCCTTGGTCGCAATGGTGCGGCGGCGAATCCGGCCACCGAAGCGGGAGGTGACCGTGACTAAGCCGGTAATCCGCAGGCGCCTGGATACCCTTCTGCCAGTGCTTATCGCAGGCCTCCTCGGGGGCTGCCAGTCGCTTTCAATGCCGGATGTATTCGGCGGTGGGGATGACAGACAGCCCCAGCCGGGGACTCTGGCCACTCTTCAATCCATCGAGGAAACCATCGAGCCTGCGCCGGATACCCGGGGCGGCACCAGTGAAGTATCTCTGGGGGAGGTGATGGACAGTTACCGCGCCTTGTTGCCTCTGTTGGAAGACCCCGCCAAACAGGTTGCCGTACGTCACCGGCTGGCGGACCTGGAATTCCAGCGTGCGGAAAACAAGATGGTTGAAACCGCAGAGGATGAGATGGCCGGGGCTATTGAAGCCTATGAACAACTGCTGGCTGGGTATCCGGAGCGGCCCGGTAATGATCAGGTTCTTTACCAGTTAGCCCGCGCCTACGACCTGCGCGGCATGAGCGAAGAACACCTTGCCACACTGACAACGCTGGTGAATGAGCATCCGGATTCGCAATTCTGGGTCGAGGCGCAGTTCCGGCGCGGTGACTTGCTGTTCAGTAATCGCCGGTACACCGAGGCTGAACAGGCGTTCCGCACGGTGATCGACGCCGACCCGGCCAGAAGGGACGACGCCTCGTTCCTGGTCAACGCCCACTACATGCTGGGCTGGAGCCAGTTCAAGCAGGGGAGTTATCGGGAAGCCCTGTTCAGCTACATCAATGTGCTGGACCTGGTCATGCCGGAAGAGCAGGACGTGGAATCCGTCGGGCAGGAATACCGCACCATGATGGAAGACCTGTTCCGCGTATTTGGCCTGTCACTGTCTTACCTGGACGGTGCGGACACCCTGCAGGCCATCTTCCGTGAGACCGGCGAGAAACCCTACGAAATCCTCGTGTATGACCGCTACAGTGACCTTTTGCTGGAGCGGGAACAGTACACAGACGCCATTGATGTATTCGAGCGCTACATCGATGCGCGGCCACTGAGCCCATGGGCGCCCCGGTACCACATGCGTATCATCGACACCCTGGCACAGGCCGGCTTTACCGCTGACATACCGGATCGCAAGGCGGCGTTTGTTCGGGACTACGGCATTCACAGTGCCTACCTGCAACAGGCGGATGACGAGACAGCGTTCTATATCGGGCAGCAGCTGGAAGAGCTGATCCCGGAGCTTGCCAATCGCCACTATGTACTGGCGGGCGAGACAGAAGGTTTGGAATCGGATGAGCATTATCGTCAGGCGGCGGTGTATTACGAGGCCTTCGCGGATACCTTCCCGGCCCACCCCCGCACACCGGAGATGCTGTTCCTGCTGGGTGAAACCCATGTAGAACTGGCTCAGTGGCCGGAAGCTATCGAAGCCTTTGAACGTGTGGCCTATGACTTCCCATGGGAGGGAGAACCACCCGAACGCGCCGCTGAGGCAGGCTATGCGTCGGTACTGGCCTTCCGCGAATATGCCAAAACCTGGCCCCGTGAGCCCGCTGAAACCTACAATGATTACACCGAGTTCCAGCAGCTGAATCGTCAACGATTCGTGAACGCCTTTCCCGACGACCCTCGCTCGGAAGAAGTGCTCTACATTGCCATGCAGCACGAATTCGAGCGCTATCGCTATGGGCAGGTGGTTGAAATGGCGGATCGCATGATTGCCCGAGTTCCCGCGCCCGGGGCGGATATCCTCACGGAAACCTGGTTGCTGAAAGCCCACAGCCTGTTTGAGCTGGCCCGATACGCCGAGGCGGAAACCACCTATCAACAGGCCTTGCGCGTCATGGCAGAGGCCGATGAGCGGCGGCCGGATGTCATTGAAAGCCTGGCCGCGTCCGTTTTCCGTCAGGCGGAAGCGCTGGCGGATGCCGGTGATACCGCCGGAGCGGTTAGTGAATTCCTGCGTGTGGGCGTGGTTGCGCCCACCTCGGCTCTGAGGGCCAACGCTGAATACGATGCTGCCACCCTGCTGATTGAGCTTAGCCACTGGCAGGATGCCATCGATGTGATGGTGGCGTTTCGGACCCGCTACCCCGAACACGAACAAATCGATACCCTGCCAGCGCGCCTGGCACTGGCCTACCGCGAGACAGAGCAGTGGGAGAAAGCCGGGGATGAGCTGAACAACCTGATTGCGATGGCCACCACGGACGAGGAGAAGCGCGAGAACCTGCTGATCGCCGCGGATCTGTACGAACGTGCGGGAAATACTGGCAAGGCCATCGACACCTGGCGGCGGTATGCCAATACCTATCCTGAACCACTGGACGTTTACATGGAGGCCGCCAACAGCCTGGCCGGCCTGTACGACGGGATTGGCGACGACAGCAGCCGCCGTTTCTGGCTGCGCAAGCAGATGGAGACCGTGGACGACAATCCCGACGAGGCGGACGACCGCATGCGTTACCTGGCGGCCGAAGCTTCGGCGATCCTGGCACGGGAAGCACTGGCCTATTACGACAGCATTCGCCTGACCTTGCCGCTGAATCAAAGCATGGCAGCCAAGACCGAGGCACTGGAAGAGGCCGTTACCGCCTACCAGAAAACCGCGAGTTACGGCGTGTCGTCCTTCTCCACCGAAGCCGGCTATCAGATTGCACACATCTACGCGCGCCTCGGTCGTGACCTGATGGAGTCGGAGCGACCAGAAGGATTGTCGGAGCTGGAGTTATCCCAGTACGAGCTTTTGCTGGAAGAGCAGGCCTACCCGTTTGAGGACAACGCCATCGACATTCATGAACAGAACGCCAGCCGCGCCCGCAACGGCATTTTCGATGAATGGGTTCAGCGCAGTTACGAAGCCCTGAAAACCCTGCTTCCGGGCCGCTACAACAAACCTGAAATCACCGTAGAGGTTGTCGATGAGCTGGGTTAGGTCATTCCAGGGGTGGACGCGAGTGGGCCTGCTGCTGGCTGTCGTGCTGGTGGCCGGTTGTGCGTCCTCGCCCAAAACCGACCCGGCAGATGTGGTGGAGGCAGAGCGCCAGGCCCGGGAGGCCGAGTTAACGCAGGACTTCAGCGAGGCGGTTGCCTTGCTCAGGGGAGGGGATACCGATAACGCGCGGAACCTGTTTGAACAGATCCATCAGGCCGACCCAGAGCGAACCGGACCCTTGGCCAATCTCGGCATTATTGCACTGCAAGAGGGCAACCCCGAAGCCGCTGAAGGGTATTTCCAACAGGTGCTTGAGCGCGACCCGCAACACAGCGCAGCGTTGACCCATCTCGGAGTCATGGCCCGGGAGCAGGGCGAGTTCGAGCACGCTGAAACGCTTTACCGGCAAGCCCTGGAAGCCGATCCGAATCACCTGCCGGCCATGCTGAATTTGGCCATCCTGCTGGATATCTACCTCGGCCGGCTCGAGGAGGCTTTGCCTCTCTACGAGCAGTATCAGTCGCTGGCGGAAGAGCCGAATCCGCGCCTCAAGGACTGGGTATTCGATGTCAGGAACCGCTTATGATCGCTAGAAAACACCTACTCAGTCTATTGCTGTTGATCATCGCATTTCCCTGCGTCGCCCAGGACGGCGTCGTGACGATCGAAGGCACACGAATTCGCGGTGACCAGGAAGTGCCGACGGTGCTTTACCTGGTGCCCTGGCAGGCGCCGGCGGTGCAGTCGCTGGCCCGGCCGGACGAGCAGTTGATGCTCCAGCGCCCTATTGCGCCGCTGGAGCGCCAGGAATTTCAGCGCCTGGTGTCCTATCATCAGTATTTCCGCACCTCAGCGGAGGATTCGACGGTGTCCGGACGTCCTGACTCAACGTCAGAGTGAGACGTGTGTCACACATTGTCTGTGCACATACGCATGTAAAAACAAACCGCTACAAAGACTTGCGTGAACTTACCCCCACCGGGGCCGTTGCCGCATACACTAGCCAGCAAATACGGACTATGGAGTGCCCTGAAAATGATTGAAACTGCCGTTCGCTTCTTCCAGGAAGGTGGCTTTTTCATGTATCCGATCGCCATCGTGCTGATTATCGGACTCATCGTTGCCGCTGAACGTTACATATACCTGTCTGCCCAGAAGATCACTAATCGTCGTGATTTCAACCGGTTGCACCACATGATTGGTGGTAAGGATCTTAAGGGCGCGCTGAACTACGCTACTGAGTCTGGCAGTGCCATGGCCTCCATGATCGGTTTCGGCCTCCAGCGCCTGGCCCGTCGCCAGTCCCGGGAAGAGATCGAGTACGCCATGGAAGAGGGGCTTCTGGAAGTCATGCCCCGCCTCGAGAAGCGTACCCAGTATCTGTCCACGCTGGCCAACATTTCCACGCTGATGGGCCTGCTCGGCACCATCATCGGCCTGATCGCGGCCTTTACCGCGGTTGCCGCGGCGGACCCGTCTCAAAAGGCGAGCCTGCTGTCCCAGAGTATCTCCGTAGCGATGAACACGACAGCCTTCGGCCTGATGTCTGCGATCCCGCTGCTGTTGATCCACTCAGTGCTCCAGACTAAGACCAACGAAATCATCGACAGCTTCGAGATGGCCGGCATCAAGGTGCTGAACCTGATCACCGACGGAACAGGCGCAAGGCCGCAGGCACCGGCTGCCGCCGCTGCCCGCCCAGCAGAGCCTGCTTCCCGTGCGGCCAACCCCGCCGGGTCAGTGGCGTAACGGTTCAATCAGGGAGCTAAAGCCATGAGGCGTAAGCATCGTCGGCTTCGCAGCGAAGCGGACCTGGATATCACACCGTTCATGAACCTGATGATCGTGCTGGTTCCGGTCCTGCTGCTGAATATGGTGTTTGCACACACCAGCGTGCTGGAGCTGAACTTCCCAGATGTGGATAGCAGTTCCGTTGAAGAACAGAAAGAACTCCAGTTACAGGTCGTCATTTTCGAAGACCAGCTTGTGGTGTCCGACAACCAGGGCGGCGTGATCAAGACCATTGCCAACCGCGAAGCGGCCCACGACTTCGAGATGCTCGGTAAGGTCATGAAGGAGCTTAAGGGCAGGCTCCCGGACAAACGCAACATCATCATTATGCCGTCCAGCGACACCTCATATCAGACGCTGGTGTCGGTGATGGACAAGGTGCGCTCTTACGAAGCGGTTGTCGCAGGTGATGTCGTTGAGGCCGAGCTGTTCCCCGAGATCTCACTGGGCGACGCACCGAAGAGGGCTGAACAGTCATGAAAGAGTCTGCGAAAGCCAAACGCCTGAAGCGCCATCATCGGCGGGGCAAACAACAGAGCAAGCTGAACCTGGTGTCGTTGATGGACATCTTTACCATCCTGGTGTTCTTCCTGATGGTGAATTCATCCTCCGATGTGCAGGTGCTGAACCAGGACAACGCCATCAAGCTGCCGGACTCCAGTGCCCAGCAGCCCCCGGGTGATGTGCTCGCGCTGACGGTCACGGACAACGATATCCTGGTGAACGGCCGTGTTGTGATGAAGCGGGACGTGCTCCAGGCCTTTAGTGGTCAGGTAGAGCCCGCCCTGAAGGAAGAGCTGGACTACCAGGCCAGCCGCTCCAGTGCTCCGGCACCGGATGCAGGGCGCCCCATCACCATCCTTGCCGATCGCGAACTGCCCTATGAACTGTTGAAGAAAATCATGTCCACCTGCGTGGACGCGGGCTACGCCAGTATTTCACTGGCTGTAAACCAGAAAACAGAGCAGGGAGCCTAGCTGTGGCAGAGTATCGTCAGGGATTGCCCTGGAATCAGGAGGCCGGAGAACGCAAGCGCTTGTTTGCGGTTGCTACCCTCGTGGTCCCGTTGTTCCTTGTGGCAGCCGCGTACATCACCTGGGTTGAGTTGCCGGAGCAGGATCGCAAAGAGCGTGAAGCCCTGCCGCCGCAATTGGCGAAGCTGATTGTTGAGAAACAGGAACCGCCACCACCCCCGGAACTGAAAGCGCCGGAACCCGAGCCTGAGCCCGAACTTGAACCAGAGAAGCCGGAACCGGAAGAGCAACCCGTTGCCGAACCCGAGCCCCAGGTACAGCCGCCCGCGCCGAAGCCTGAGCCAGAACCAGAACCCGAGCCCCAGGTGGCGGAGAAGCCGGAGCCAACGCAGCAGGATGTCGAAAAAGCCCGGGAAAAGGCAAAAAACACCGGTATCCTCGCCATGGGCGATGAGCTCTCCAAGCTGAGTGCGCTGGGTAAATCCGTCAAACTGGATACACCGGCCACCGTCACAACGGCCGAACCAATCGCCCGCAAGACGGGTGATACCCTGGCACAAAAGGCTAACACCGGCCGCAGCTCCGGCGTGGATGAATCCGGCCTGACCCGCGAAACCCGCGAGGTTGCGCTGGCGGAACGGCAACGAGCCCAGGTAGAGGAAGCGGAAGAAGTGGTCGCCCAGGCGAAAGCCGCCGAGCGTGAGCAGCAGGCCGCTGCCAGCAAGCGCAGCCGCGAAGAGCTCCGTCGCACCATGGACGCCAACAAATCGGCCATCTACAGCATCTACAACCGCGAACTGCGCCGCAAACCCTCACTGCAGGGCAGCGTGACGCCGGAACTGGTGATCGAAGAGAATGGGGCGGTCTCAAGCTGTTCGGTGGTGGAATCCACCCTGAACGAGCCAGCCCTTGAAAAGAAAATTTGCAACCGTCTGCGATTGGTGGATTTCGGCGCCCGCCCGGGTGTCGACAGGACGACTATTCGTTATCCGATCGAACTGCTCTCTGGTTGAGCGGACGCTATTGGCTATCGAGTCCCGGCCGTCAGGCCGGGACTAACGTGCAATCAGCCATTAGTGGCGATCGGACGAGTGGTTGATGCCATCCGTGGTAGGAATATCGCCCAGCTCGAATGGATTTACCCCCTCTATACACGCCACGTTCACCCCAAACTGATTCGGGTTTGAGCGCCGTCTATGGTGTGTATAGATCCCGCAGGTAGCGCAGAAGTAGTGTTCAGCCGTTTTGGTATTGAACTGATAGAGCGTCAAATTCTCTGCTCCCTGCAGGATCCTGAAAGCATCTAACGGAACCGAGGTCACGACAGCGCCACGACGTGCGCACATTGAGCAATTGCAACGGCTCAAGTCCTCAAAGCCACCGGGAAGATCAACTTCGAATTGGACACTGCCGCAGTGGCAGGCGCCGCGGTTTATACCTTTTACATCCATGTTGGGAGACCTACTTGTTTGTAACGCCGTTCAGCATGCGCCGCCACGCAATAGGGGCAAAGCCGCAATGCTGCAGGCGTCGCCGTAACTGACACAGCTATGTGCTTTCTCGGATAGCTCGGACATCCTGGATATCCACAGGTCGTGAGAGCGCCAACTTATATCGGACCAAATCTTCTTTAAGCATAAGTGTAAGCTCCAAACCCAGCAATCTGACTGTCTGATAGCGAGAGAAATCTATATCGAGCGGAACCCAGGCCTGACGACCGGCGTCATAAATTTGCGGATCGTCAGCGCTGCCCACCTCCACTTTCACCCCTTCATACTTGAACTGAACGTAGGTTAGATCCCAGCCTTCCTCTCGGTAGTGCGTGGCTGCCTTGGATATATATTCCTGGCCGGCCTGAACCACTGACGAAAAATGTTCCCCGGGAACGAAAAGGTCAATATCGTTCAACTCACGCTCAGAACCGTACCCCTTTGCTGCGAGTCCTCCACAGATCAGGTAAGGGACATCTCTATCTCCAAGTAACCCAACAATCCATTGGGTTGCTATCTGATGCACGCTTTCTCCTTTTGCGCATAATGCGAAGCGCACCGGTGGCCTTTACATAGCGGAACGGCGAAAAGGGCATCCGCGCGACGAGCCTTGTTGGGCGACCATGCATAAATACAGATATTGGACGCCATTATCCGTCTTGCTTGTCTAAATAGGCCGATAGCCGACCGTCGTGCGCGAGACTCGCCGATAGTCGGTATTCCTCGAAGTCTTGTGCACGCAAAACAACATAGGGTAAGTTGGTCTTACCGCGAACAGAGCTCCTTTCTAGGGCGCCACCTCGCGGGGTTTGTTGGTCAATTTTGACAAAAATAAAAATGCCGCCGACAAGGATCCTGTAACCATTTACGTTTTCCTGCCTATCTGGCTTTGGAGCTCGGTAAGCGAACACCCCGTCGTCGCCATTATGGCTTTTTAGACGACATAGCAAGGCGTCAATGTTCGTGGGAATAGGTTTGAGCGCAAAGGCAATATCTCTCATTACCTTCTGATACGGCCCCAAGTCGATCCTGCCGTTTTTCGTTGATGCGACGCTGTATTTCCACAGCAGGCCGGCCACAAATCGCAAAATATCGTCTCCTGACGCGCCCCTTAATGTGTATTCCCCCAAGGCAGAGTTTTTTGCTTCTTCTCTGATTTTACGAAACGCCGTCGCAGCAATGTTCTCAAATTTACCCAATTCATTGTCGCAAGTTTTGCAAAGTATGTTGCGCTCGAATATGCCCGACTGGGTATGGTCGAAGTTATTTGAACTTCTCACGTAGGCATGTGCTTTACCTACTTGAACCTCTCGGGCGAGAGTCCTGGGTATTAGATGAGATTTTATTGTAGGGGCATCACCACAAATAATGCAGCTCATCAAAAACTCTCCTCAATGATACTTTTTCGCCCAACGAGGCTGTAGAAAAACTCCAGAGCCCTTCTACGGTCTCAAATTGTTTAATTTTCGCGCTAAAAATAGCGCCTTTTCGTGAAATCTGGAGCATTTCTCTCCGAAATATTCCGTAGATTTCGCGTAGGAGCGGTCAACCCCAAAAACCTCGGGACTTTTTCTACGGCCTCAACGCCAGCCAGCACGTGCGGCTTCGACCTGGAGGCGAAGCCGCAATGTCGAAGCCGTCGCCGTGACTGGCTTTGTTGGGCAGCCCGTTCGCTCAGACATGGAACTGCGAAAAGTAGTCAATTACCTCTGCAGCCTGTGTCCCTTTCCGAAACCGTCGTTGCTCATCGAAATCAAGCGAGGGAAACATATGTATGACCTGCTCATCCTTATATAGATCTAATAATGCGTCTGGCTCTATCCCCTCGGCCTTCTGGCCCCTCAAGATTTTTGTCACTTCAATGGCTGCACCGATCATGACATCAGCTAATTGGACAGCCGGACTAGTCTTTGAATCAATTTGAGTGACTGACGTGAGCTTGAGCGGGAATTTAATAGTTGCGATTTCTGACTGCCGAAACTCGATATCGACGTCATGATTGATGTAGCGCTCCAATAAGTTATGGTAGGTGAGCAGGTTTTTTGATTGATCGTGCTCAACCCGGTATGGCCCGTCCGCCATAACCTCCATTCGGCTTATGAGGGCTTGGAGAACGACTAAGGCAGCATCGGTGCTGACACCAGGTGTTGCTATCGCCGATAAGCATTCCGGAGCTCCATAACCCGCCAGAGGCCCTACGGCTTCTGGTAGCTCGTACCACTTTGTCTTGCGTGCTGCTGTGACGAGATCATCCAGAGCTTTCGTGGTTTTCTCCCTCATCGCAGACTGAAAGGCGGCCAATAGCGCATCAAAGGCTCCCTTACCCAAAAGGGTGGGGCCAGCAAAATATAGCAGGGACGCTAGTGAGTAGTTCTGGCCATCCGCATAAAAATCGATCCCTCTTTCGAAGTAGAACGGCTCGACTGCATAGTCCAAGAACATCAGCAACAGCAGGAAGCGCTTGTCACAGACATAAGTCACACACTTGTAGTTAGTATGGATGTTACCCAACAAACCGAGCAGTCTTGGGTGGTTTTTTGGCCGACGGGACAGCGCCTGGTACTTGAGCTCAGTCGCCTGCAAGCTGGGAAAGTGCTCCTTGATTAATCGCTCGGCGTCTTCATCGCTTATGGAAACGGCCGCTGCCCCTTGAAAGGGTTGCTCAGAGTTTAATAGGTCGAATCCTGTATAACCGCTCTCATCAATCCGGAAGCATTCCATGAAAGACCTCTTTTTTTAAAACGGTGGCAAATCTTTAGATCAGCATCTCTGGCAATACCTACGCAATAATCTCTATATCTATGATTGTATTTAGTTTTACAGATCCTGAACCTTCATGCCGCCCAACACTTGCAGCATGCGAGCCCATGAAATGGAGCCAAAGGAGCAATGTAGTGAGCGTCGCCGTGGCTGCACTTGATACTGATTGAGCCTTCTCCCCAGCCCAGCGGTTGCCCGCTAAGCTGGAAGGCGACCAAGCTCTACAAGGGAGAAGACTCAATGAACTTTTA
>JGI24649J20148_1000022_pt1 | contig 29267 bp, 33 predicted proteins | sample MalvirmetagMSP81_FD_20148 | JGI IMG/M metagenome (IMG submission 20148)
GCTTCGGCATCGTTGTCGTCGTTCTTGCTGCTCTTGCGATAGGGAGCGACGAAGCGGGGAGCAATGATTCGGACATCGTGGCCGAGTTTGGTCATTTCACGAGCCCAGTAGTGGGCACCAGAGCAGGCTTCCATGCCAATCAGGCACGGCGGCAGTTGTGCGATATAGGGCAAAAGCTTGGGTCGATTCAATCGTTTGCGAACCACGACCTTGCCGTGTTGGTCGGTGCCATGAATACTGAACACAGTTTTCGCCAGATCAATGCCAATGGTTGTAACATTCATGATGACTCCTCCTGCTTCGGATTGAAGATGTCGACACCTTCAATGTGGCACATTGATGCCGAGGGAGCAGGGGGAGTCCATATCATTCGTTAGCCAAGGAGATGATCATGGATGACGATATTACCGCGGAGCCAGGTGACGAAATTCCTTACGGACCTCTCGATCAACTCGATTTCAGCCTAATTACATCTGGTATGAAGTGGTTGCCTTTCTTTGAGGACGACCTTTTTCTCGGTATGCAGGCTATGAACGTTGGAATAGTTGATTCGATTATCACTCAGCAAGAATATGCACTGCTCCGAGAGTGGATTGAGATCGAACGAACGCCGGGTGGCTCCGCAATGGCGGTATCTGCATTGTCGCAAATGTGGATTTACGGGCTCTATGAAGTCCTTCGTTTGTGGAGAGACAGACGCTATAAGTTCATCAAGCTATTTGAAAATGGTGGTGTTGATCTGAAGATTTCAAGCATGCCAGAAGATGAACCAGTGAATCTCACAATCGAAACGAGGAAGAAACAGCTGCTCCGGTTCAAACAAGATAGCTGCTATCGGAATAGGATCGAAAAGACTTGGGCCAACATTGAGCCTGTGTACCGAATGGCTGAACTTTATCGAATGAATCTCGCCAAGCATGCTGCACCCGGCAAGGACTCAGTAATCCCTAGATCCCCTGGTTACGGCCGGATTAATAGGTGGTGTGGATCGCTGGACAATGAGCTTATCGATAAGGATGGCCATTACGTTACGATGAACCGTCGAGATATCGCTGAAGGCCTCAGAGCAGCAATCGAGATGGCTAACAAATGAATTAAGCTGACCAATTTTCCGCTGCCGCTCCAAATTGGCGGCTTATTCAAAGCGTTAGAGATGTGCAATGTTGAGCGTGATTGAGAATGCTGAGGAAAAACTAGATGAGGCGAGGTTCTTCCTCGACTTGATGGACCGACTTGAAATCAAGCGCGTGTCATATACCAAAAATCGGTTGGTGGAAGTCGAGTTTTCGTTTCTTCTCAGTGCATTCCTGAACGCCTGCTACAGCTGCGGTGAGCAACTTAGAAGAGATGCCCGCTATAAGGAAACCATACTGGAATTTCGCAGGCGATATCCAGAATTCTATCAGCATGGACAGGATGGTGGCTGGCGCACGAAAAGCGTTCACTTTTACCCTGTAAAGCCTAAACACGATGGTTATATTTCCCCTCCTCTCGACAACATAATCTTGAGACAGAGAGGAGACGAGCCTTACGTTCCTCCTGATCCTGGTTCAGTAAATTTTGATTTCAGTACCAGGGAGGGACATTTTTATTTTTCGAATGAACCTTACCAGAATAGTATCTGCGATCTTTGTGCTATTCATTTGCATAGGCTTCGGGAACTGGTAGATCAGTGCGTTTGATCTCTAACAAGGCAATTAAATTCACTCCGGCCCGATGGGCCTCCACCGGACGCCCTTGTCAGGGCGCCGTTTATTGCTGGCGTTAGTTCAAAAAGGAGAATCAATCGTGACCTTATCGACGATCCTTTTATTCATACCTGCGAGCTTTGCTCTGAACATGGCTCCTGGACCAAACAATCTCCTTGCGATGGCGAACGCCAAACGATACGGCATCAAGGCAGCCTGTTGTGCTGGCATTGGTCGCCTTTTTGCTTTTGTCGGTATGATTACTCTGGCGGCTACAGGCTTGGCAACATTGCTGTATACATCGGAGAAGTTATTTCTCGTCATAAAAATCCTTGGCGGTCTATATCTACTTTGGCTGGCTTTTCAGCTTTGGACAGCAGACCCTGACGGTGCCGATGATGAGTCACCAGCGGGTAAAAACATGCTCCAATTGGCGAAACAAGAATTTCTTTTGGCTGCGGGCAATCCAAAGGCAATTTTGATTTTCACTGCCTTTCTTCCTCAATTCGTAGACCCTTCAGGTTCAATAGGGCTTCAGTTCTTGATCTTGGGAGCTCTTTTTCTGATGCTAGAATGGATCGCGATAGGCTCCTACGCCTTATTTGGTAAGGTGTTGCGTCATTGGTTTTCTCGTCCGGCCATGCGCCAGTTGTTCAATAGGATCTGTGCAGGTTTTCTTGGCAGTGCCGGGTTAGGGCTTCTTCTAGCTCGCCGTGAGTGAACTAACCAACCGCGTAAGGCGGACGTCCCTGACGGGCCGCCGCTTCGCTCTGCGTTAAATTCAGAAACCTTATGCCCGAAGCGCATGGGGAGTTGGCTTTAAAACCACAAAAAGGGAGAAAAATGAAAGGATTATTTCGGGTCACGTTGTTTTCATTCGCGCTTTTGCTTTATGGGTGTGATAGCTCCGGGAGTAGTGATGGCCAACAGGCTGTTCCAGATGAGGTGTTCTCGGAACAGTCACCGCTCGCTTTCGCGCAAGCTTACGTGAAGTACGTTCAAGATGGCGCGAGCAAGGACATTTATGGTCAGTTTTTGCATTCGGATGCGCGCGAGAAACTGGATTCCGGCTCTGCAATGATGGACTTCATGTATCAAAGCGCGCCAAGAGAAAATGCGGAAATCGCCGAGCGGGGCGTATTGAATGAGGGGGCCGAAATCTCGGAGCGCGAAGGCGGCGAGAAAGTTTTTATACGATTTTATTTTGACGAAAAAATTGATTTCGCATCCGTGTATCCGCACTCGCCCTTTGCGGACGAGGGTTACGTCATTCAGAGCGGTCAAATCAACGTGCGAAGGGATGGTGATCGATGGGGAGTTATTGGCCATTCTCTTGATGGAGAGTAGTGGATTGAGACTAAGCCCCTGCTCGGAAAAGAATTTAACCAGTGCAGGCACGGCGACGCCTACTACGTTGCGCCTTCGTCTTCATTCCGCAGGCGCGCATGCTGCAAGCGTTATAACCACAAGGAAGTCTAGTGAAGAAGAAGGTTTATCTGTCCATTTTTGCCAGCCTAATTTTGGCAGTGTTCGTCAGCACCCTAGGCGGAGCTTTTGGGCGAGCACTGACAGAGCACGTTAATAAAAAGGCTATTGAATCAGCGTTAGATGGCAGGTCTATATCAGATCTTTCCCGAGAAGAAGGCAATGCATTGATGCGCTCTCCGGAATTTTTAGATCGTTTGGTTGCGGCTGAGAAAGAGGTATCTGACGAGTACTGGTGGTATGTTGGCGCGAACCTCGCCATTCAAATATTACTCATTCTTGTCATTTGTTTGGTTTGCGGAAAATTCGTAATTCATACGGTGACCAAGCATGCGAGGCCATAACCAGGCGGTCAACCGGACGCCAAAAGCGTACCGCTTTTGGTTCCCTTCGCTGGCGCTCCGGCACCGGTTACCTCAGCGTTATAAGCCAAGGGAGAGGTCGTGCATCTAGTCTTGTTCGACATAGACGGAACGCTGGTTGAGTCATATGATTTTGATACAACGTGCTTTCAAGCAGCTATCAAGGAAGTATTGGGTGTTTCCATAGGCCCTGACTGGAGTCGCTATCGCCACGTAACCGATTCAGGAATTCTCACCGAGGTGGTCGAAGAATTGGGCTTTCATAGTGACGGCGAGCGAATCGCTGAGGAAGTTAAAGAACAATTCGTGAGTCGAGTAGCGGATTACATTTCGTGCCACGATGTATCGCCGATCCCCGGAGCGTATGACTTTCTATCGCAGCTCGTTTCCCGTCAGAATGTCTCAGTAGCATTTGCGACTGGTGGCTGGGCTGAATCCGCGAGAATGAAACTCGATGCTGCAGGCCTTAGCTTCTCGGGTATACCATTGGCCTCGTCCTCGATTCACTACAGCAGAATAGAAATTATGCGGTTGGCTGAAAGGCTCGCGGGCAATGGTTGCTATGATTCAAGAACTTACTTTGGGGACGGGTCTTGGGACCAGAAAGCATCTGAAACTCTGGGCTATAATTTTGTCTCAGTCGGGAATCGCATTAATAGCCCTCAATCGGTACAGGACTATACCGAAGCCGACATGGCCTTGAGGTACATTGGCTTATAACCAACGGCTGGACAGCGACCGCTTTTTCGCCGCTTCGCGGCTCCAAACTGGCGAGTGAGCCGGGCGTTATATTTCTTAAACCTCAATCAAGGAAGATCATGAGAGTATCAACACTTCCCCTAATCATTCTCTGCCTATTCATGGGCTTCACCTTTTGGGTCATGGCCGGTGCAGAGCAGTCACTTTTGGCCTTTGGTGTACAGCTGATGTCCAGCCCGGATACCGCCCAGGTTGTCATAGATCTCTACATTCTCGCCGCGTTGGCTTGTGTCTGGATGTACCAAGATGCCAAAAGTCGTGGCAAAGGGTTGGGTTATCTCATCCCGTTTTTCGTTCTTACAGCGGTGTTTGTATCTGCAGGCCCGCTGCTATATTTAGTGTTGCGGGGTGGGCGCCAAACCAATGCCGCAACCAGCAGAATATAACCAACCGCATCAGTACGCGGCCGATGGCCGCGGGGCGTCCCTGCCGGGTCGCCGCTGAACAAAAGCTACATGGACTCAATGCATCGAGATAAAGGCTAACTGTGACATGAGGGATATTCTCATCTACGGCGCTTTAGCAATATTTGTGCTGGCGTTCATTCTGGTCAAATTATCGGATCGTAAAGAGGTGTCCAAGGACAAGCCTTTCTTTGGCGGCCTTGTTGATGGCCAAAAAGCCTCAAAAAAGGCCTTTTTGTGGAGTGTAGTTATTGCTGTTGGGTCGTCCATTTACCTTAGCGATGGAGAATTCACTTTTTATTCACGATATGGCGGCGAGGGGTCAACCGTTACGTTGGACTCTAGGCCAGGGGAATTCTACTTTGTAGTCTTCCTTCTTGTAGTCCTCCCCATTTTGGTGGCGATATGGGAAGGGGTAAAAATTCTCAGGCAGCAACGCTAGCCAGCATACTCGTTGCACTGTGCAAGGCCATAACAAAGTGTTGTAGTTCGTTTCGGCCTGCGGCCTCCACCGGACCGCCTTGTCTACGCGGTGCTCCGCCAAGTCGGCCGCTTAATATTGGTGTTATGTTGCATCGTCGCCGATGCTTTTGAGATCAATTTAAACAAGGAGTTAGTTGACTAATGTGGTTCAATTTACGTTTCGGCCTTATTTTTCTGGTTACTCTTCTGCCAGCATTCGCTAATGCCACCGGGGAGACCATTCAGATAAAGGATGAGGACGCTCCTTTACTCCAAGAGATCGATGATGGGTTGTCTTCCCTGATGGACGCTGCCGGGGATTGTCGTAGTGCTGGTGCCAATCTCTATGAGTGTCTCTGCACAGAATCAACATCACTCAAAAAGTTGGATTCTGCTCTCCGCACAGCGCTCGAAAGAAAGCCTGAATGGAAGGACAAGACCATTTATCACGGCGGTGTCACTCTTCAGATTCCAAGCCTTGAGAAACAGGTTAAAGACGTTCAAAAGCAGTGCGATGCTTAAGGTATTTGTCGTGTGGAGTTCGCATGCCACGTAACAAGTCACGCAAGGCGGACGTGCTGACGCACGCCGCTTCGTTTCGCGTTATAGCCTAAAACCAAAAGGAAAATTGGTCGATTGAAATCGAAACTCCTTACAAGTCTTATCGTTGGTCTGATAATGCCCTGGGCCTATTTTCTGGTCGTCACTGTTGGTCCAGTAAGGGAAATCAGCGAATCAGGAGAAGTAATCGGAAAATCAGGAGTCGCTGGCTTCATCGAGTTTCACGGTCTTGCCGAGGCCTTGGGGATCTATGTCCAAGCAAGTGCTGTGTGTGGTGTGCTTGCTTTCGGTGTATGTTGGCTCAACGAGGCTATAGCTCATGCTCTCAAGCCAAACCTATAACAATTTGCATCGGTACGCGGCCGGTGGCCGCAGGACGCCACTGACTTGGTCCGCGTTAGACTTCACACATCATTTCCCCCGGAAACCACATGCAACTACGTGCAGTTCTATTTGACCACGACGGCACGCTCGTCAATTCCGAGCCCATCCACTACAGAATGTGGGCGCAGGTTCTTCGACGCTACGGTTTTACGCTAACGGAACAGCAGTACAAGGCTCGTTATGCAGGCGTACCAACACCTACCAATGCCATAGATTTGGTGCAAAGGTTAGGTATCGATGCTTCGCCTGAACAGCTTGCGGAGGCGAAGAACGCCGCAACGCGAGAATATCTTGATCGACAGGCGTTTCCTTTAATGCCTGGAGTAGAAGAGGCCATAGTCTGCTTTCACAGCGCAGGATTGAAACTCGCTGTTGTGACGGGGGCCAGCGCGAACGGCGTTCAAACAACACTACGGGCCAATAAGTTTAATCGCTATTTTTCTGCGGTCGTTTCAGGAGATGACGTCCGAGCAAGTAAGCCTGCACCTGACTGCTATTTATTAGCACTCCGACGGCTTGGTGTCTCCTCTGGTGAATGTCTGGCAATCGAAGATACGCAACATGGGCTTGAAGCTGCCTCTAAGGCTGGTATCGACTGTGTGGCACTGCCTACGGAAATGTCTAAAAATCAGGACTTTAATTTGGCAGTTGCGGTTCTCGGCGGTATGCCGGAAGCAGTCGGGTACGTGCGTAACGCCCTCTATGGTGTTGAAGCCTAAACGCTGTTTGCTGGACGAGCCCTCAATCAAGGAGTTTCATAGCATGTATGTCCCGAGTCATTTCAAAGAAGACGATATCGGCAAACTTCAGCAATATATTCGTGACTACGGATTTGGTCTGCTGGTAGTAGCAGATGAGGGTGGAATTGAGGCGAACCATGTCCCCTTTCATTTGATTTCTGAAAACGATGGCTCGCTTGGGCAGCTGCAGTGCCATCTGGCTCGAAGCAATCCTGTCTGGCAGCGTCTGTATAATGGAGTTCGAGTTCTTGTGATTTTTCAGGGCCCTGATGCCTACGTTTCACCCTCGTGGTATGAGACCAAGGCAGAAACAGGCCGGGTTGTTCCAACGTGGAACTATTTGGCCGTCCATGCAGAAGGGACTGCTCGCGTTGTTGAGGATTCGACCTGGCTAACACATCATCTTCATCGACTTACAGATCAACATGAGTCGGGCATGGGCAGTCCCTGGTCCGTTGATGACGCGCCAACGGATTTCACCGAACGCTTAGTAAAGGCGATCATCGGTGTAGAGATCGAAATTAAAAGTCTGACAGGTAAGCTGAAAGCAAGTCAGAACCAAGCAGAAAAGAACCGGGCCGGTGTCAAAGCGGGTCTTGAGGCTGGAGAAGGAGCGCACAATCGTGCTATGGCTAAGTTTATCAGCTAACCAAGGAGCCGTTCTCGGGCGGCTTTTCCGTCACTCCGCTCCTCCAAAACTGCCGCAAAGCCCTGTGTTTAATGCCTGGCTCCGGCGCCGGTCACCTCAGAGTTAGAGGCTCAAGGGAGTTTTCAGTGAGCAAGGAAGAACTTTCCCCAGAAGACAAGGCCTACTACAAGCGTTTTGAGGTCAAATCGCTACGAGTATTGCTGTATTTCCTGGCAGTGGTTTACTTGGTGTTTGTCTTTGCGGTTGGTGGTTCTCAGTTCAGTGGAGGTTTTTTCAGCGGCGCGGTTGGTAGCTTTATCCTGATTCAAGGGGTCGATCTCTCTAACAGAAGGCTTACCGTAATTGGTGGGTTCCTGACAGTTGTGAGCGTCTTACAGGCGATATCTTTGGCGTTGTCGTGATGAGCGTGAGCTTACTGAAATACAGGACGTTCGTCTTGGTGTACGTACCCAAAGGCGTACGGTTGGTTAAAAGTTGAATACACAAAAGGTGCGTCATGACCGGAATCACAGCAACTGAGGCGCGTAACAACCTATATCGGTTGATCGACGAGACTGCCGAGTCCCACCAACCAATCGTTATTATGGGTAAGCGGAACAAAGCCGTCCTGGTTTCCGAGGAAGACTGGTCGGCAATTCAGGAATCACTTTGTCTGCTCTCCGTACCAGGTATGCGGGAGTCTATTCGGGAGGGGATGGACAACTCCGTGGATGAATGCGATGAGGAGCTGGACTGGTGACATGGAAATTGGTTTACACCAAACAAGCCTAGAAAGGTGTAAAAAAGTTGGCCTCCAGCGGCTTCAAGCCAAAAGCCCAGCCGCTATTGCCGGATAATTTTCCCACAGCTTCACGTCATGTGCTTAAGGAGAAGCAAATTGGACATAAGGGATCTACCCTTTGGGGTTACTGACTGGTCTGAAGTTGAGAGGACTGAACACACAGGGGAGCAGGGAGTTGCTTATTGGCAGACCCGCACTTTCGGCGATATCCGGGTTCGTATGGTCGAGTACAGCCCCGGCTATCTGGCTGATCATTGGTGCGCCAAAGGGCATATCCTGCTCTGCCTGGAAGGTGAACTCCACACTGAGTTAAAGGACGGGCGTTGCTTTGTGCTCAAGCCGGGTTCTAGTTATCAGGTAGCGGACAACGCCGAGCTTCATCGCTCCTCGACCGAGCGGGGCGCAAAGCTCTTCGTGGTGGATTGAAACTCACTATTCAAGCGGTCAGTCGCTCAACGATCCGCCGCACCCACGGCGCCACAATCGCGACTGTCGGAAAAACTGCCGCAAAAGCTGCGGTGAGAACTCCTGGGTGTTGTTTTCAGCAACCGATAGCCCAGGAGCAACCTACGCCCCCCAAAAGGCGTTCGGGGAGGACGGCAAGCCAGCCCCGGCTTGTTAGTATCTGGCAGTACCCTTTCCGGAACAGCCTATGGTCCCTAGTTCAGGCCCCGTGCGCCAGCGGTTGATGACCCTGGCCTGGCCCATCATTATTCAGTTCTATCTGTTTCAGCTCACCGGCGTGGTGGACAACCTGATGGTGGGTCAGTTCGGTGAGCAGACCATCGCAGCGCTGGGAATCTGCCTGCAGCTGAATTTCCTGGTGGTACTCTGCTATGCGGCCCTGACCGAGGGTGGTGCCGTGATTACCGCCCAGTTGCGTGGCGCCCGGAAGCACGCCGAGATCCNTGAGACCCTGGCAACCCTGCTGACCGCCGGCCTGTTTACGGGCGTGGCCATTGGGGCTCTCTATATTGTCTTTGGCGAGTCGCTTCTGGCTTTGCTGACTACGGACCTGTTCCGTGCTCCGGCGGAGCGCTCCGGGCTGCCGGGCATTGGCTATGGCTATCTGTGGATCATCGGGCTGGGGTTGCCTGCTCTGGTNATTGCCCATGTGGCCATGTATGTGCTCCAGTCCCTCGGCAACACCCGCACCCCCATGCGACTGGCCCTGTATGGCAATGTGCTTGAACGCCCTTGGTAACTACCTGTTGCTGTTTGGCGGTGCCATTCAGGGCGTAACCGAGCCCCTGTTTCCGCCTCTTGGGCTTCCCGGTGTTGCNATCGCCACTGTNCTGGCGTGGNTGTTTCAGGCGNTGTTCATGCTACGCGCCGTTCTCCGCCATCCGGCGGTCAATGCCCGGGTAAGGGATGTCTCCGGGCTGGCGTGGCAACGGCTCAGGCGAATCCTGTACCTGGGGTATCCGCTGTCCGTAGATGGTTTTCTGTGGCAGGGGTCGGCGTTCATTTACACCATGATGTTTAACCGGGTGGGTGCGGAAGCTTACGCGGCCTTTTTGGTGGCGTCGATTATTCGTGGGTTTTCGCTGGCTCCGGGTGTCGGATTGCAGCAGGCCGTTAGCATTGCCCTGGGGGAATCGCTGGGCGGCCGGCATCCGCAGCGGGCACGAGCCTACACCGCCATGGGTATCCGCATGGTGTTGCTGGTGCTGCCGTTGCTGACATTGATCGTGGCATTGCTTACCCCCTTGTTNCTGCAGTTCTACGAAATCAGCGATTTAACCCGGGAGCGGGTGATCTGGATGGTGGCCCTGAGCGTTCTTTACAGCGGTGCCACGGCGTTAACCATGATTATTCCGGGCATTCTGAGGGCCGGTGGCGATACCCGCGCACCGATGGTGATCACCCTGATTGGCTTTGCCGGTGTCGGGGTGCCCGTGGCCTGGTACTTTGGGCTCTATCTCGGGTTTGGCCTTTGGGGTGTGTTTGCCGGCTTTGTTGCGGATGAAGTGGTGAAAGCCGTTATCATGGTGATCTACCTGCGGCGTGAAACCTGGGTGCGGCGCCTGGCCTGACGCCGTTTAACCCGCGCCCAACGGCTGCGTTTTCATAGCATCACTGATTCCGCCAGCGTGAATGCTTCTGAAGCTTCCGTTGCAGGGTTCGCCGGTGCATGTTCAGCGCCCGGGCCGTTGAGGATACATTGCCGTCGTGCTCGTTCAGCACCCGTTGAATGTGTTCCCACTCCATTTCCTCCACCGTTGGGGGTTCTTCACGGGTTGCCGGTGGGCCGTCCAGTGGGCTGAAACCGGCCGTCAGTTGGCTCAGTGTGACCGGTTTGCACAGGTAGTTGACGGCACCCCGGCGCATGGCTTCCACGGCGGTGGCGATGCTGCCATACCCCGTCAGTACCAGCACCTCCAGTTCGGGTTGAAGGGCCAGCAGCTCCGGCAGTAATTGCAGGCCGCTTTCGCCGGCCAGGTTGAGATCCAGCACGCAGCGATGAAAGGTCTGTGATTCCAGTGCTGCTATGGCCTCCAGACGGTTGAGGGCACACGTGGCCTCGATGTTCTGGCGCTTCAGGGAACGCTGTAGCACCTGCACGAAGGCTTCGTCATCGTCGATCAGCAACCAGGTCGGCTGGCCGTTCATTCCGCCTCCTTGTCGCCCTGGGTATGGGCTTGCGCTTGTGGCAGGTCGATGATCATGGTGGTGCCCGTGCGGTCGGCCCTGGCTTTGAGGGTGCCGCCGTGGCGCTGGATGGTGGCGTTGGAGAGGAACAGCCCTACGCCCAGGCCATGTTCGGAGTCTACAACGCCATCGCCGGCGGTGTTCTGCAGTGAGAGTTCCAGACCCTTGCCATGATCCTCAACCACGATTGCGACCCGTCCCTCTTCGCTGTCCCCCGCGCTGACCGCGACCCACGATGGGCTGGCCGTCAGGGCGTTGGCCAGAAGGTTCAGTATGGCCTGGTCCAGGGTGGCATCCACGGCGACGGGCTGGTCGGGGAATGGCGCCTGCCAGTGGATGGGCGACGCCGGCCACAACAGCGTGGCTGACTCCCGCAGCCGCATCATCCAGAAGTGCAGCGGAAGGATTTCTTGCTGCGCGGCCTTGGCCTGCATGGCGGCAGTGGACAGTTGGTGCAGGTGGTTGCTGCAAAGGCCCAGTTGCTTCTCCATCAACCCAAGGTCGTCTGCAAGCGAAGGGTCGGTGTGCACGGATTTCATTTCGTCCACCAGCAGAGCCATGGTGTTCAGCGGCGTACCCAGCCGATGCGCCACCGCCGCGGCGGACAGGCCCAGGGCAATCACCTGTTCATCCCTGAGCCGGTTCTCCCGGAATTCGGCCAGTTGTCCCTGTTTCTGTCGCAACCGACGGGCCAGTGAGCCAACCACCAGCAACAGCATGGTGGCAGTGATGGCAAAGGTGGCCCACATGCCCATCAGGTGCAGTTGGGTCAGGTTGGCGTTGTGATGTTCGTGGGTAAGCGGCGTGTGCCACAGCACCATGGCGGTGTAGAAGCCAAAACCGATGACCGTCAGAGCAATGCTTTCGCGCAAGGGGACCAGGATGATGGCAACGGCAATGGGAAGCAGCAGCAGCGAGACAAGCGGATTGGTATAGCCTCCTGTGAGGAATAGCCAGGCGCTGATCAGGAAAAGATCCAGGGCGAGCCCGAGGCTGACCGTAACCGTCAAACGGGGAGGCCGGCGGGTAAACCAGAGCCAGCCAAGGGTTGCCAGTACGGTGTAGAGCAGGCATATCAACAGGGCTTCTGGCCGATGGGCCAGGGTGACCATGGTGTCGGCGATGGCAACGGCGACCAACTGAATGACCACGATGGCCAGACGCATGGTGAGAAGGTAGCGCGCCGCCTGTTGAAAACCGGTTTGTGAGTGAGTCAGCCATTCCATGGCATGCATTCTAGCGGGTTTTCGACGGTGCTACTGCGGGAATGTCTTTAGTCGGATGCGGCATTCTGTCTCATGCGCGGTGGGTGTCTGACTCCAGCGGTTCCAGAAGGCTGGCGGTTGTCTCCGCCGGGATGATCAGATTGCGGCCCCGGTCCTTTGCTTCGTACAGACGTTTGTCGGCTTCTCTTACCAACTGGCGCAGGGTCTCGCCGTCTGGCCCGAACTCCGCGACGCCACCACTGAGAGTCAGACGGATAACGTCGTTGTTGACGGTCAATGGGGTAGAGGCGACCGCAATACGGATTTTTTCAGCCACCTCCAGGCCTTGCTGGCCATTGGTATTGGTCAGCAGTATGCCAAACTCTTCCCCTCCCAGGCGTGCCGCCAGATCGGTTGCACGCAGGCATTCCCGGAAAATACGGGCAACGTGTTGCAGGGCCAGATCGCCGGTGTCGTGGCCATAGCGGTCGTTGACCTCTTTGAAATGATCGAGGTCGAGCGCGAGCAGGGTCATCGGCGTGTTATAGCGTCGGCTACGCTGTTGCTCCCGTTTGAAGATGTCACTGAGCCTGGCGCGGTTGGCAAGGCCAGTGAGGGTGTCGGTCTGGGCAATCTTGAGCAGTTGGCGCTGTGACTGTTCCCGGGTCACTTCGTAGACGTGGGAGAACACCAGGATGCACAGGGAGATGACGGCAATGTTGGCAACTGGCAGCGCTTGCATCATGGCCGGCTCATCGTGATACCTGAGCAGGAAAATAATGCCGGCGACGCTCATGTAGAACACGGATATAGCCAGGCCAAGTCGACGGCCCATCAGCAGGTGAGAGACGATCGGAATCAGGAGCACCCAGGCGTGTACGGTGGCCGAGGCTCTGGGGATGGTCATGGCGAACATCATGGCGGTGAAAAACGGGATGGCGTAAGCAATGATCCAGCGCTCAAGATGCTGTGTGTTGCGTACCGCCCTGTAAACGAGAATGGCGTATGCACCCATTGCGAGTTCGACGATGGCTAACGGATAACTGCCTGTGAGCAGGTTGAGCATGGCAAACAGGGCGCCCCCGAGCATGGTGAGAACCAGCAACGCCTTTAATACCGCCTTGCGATAGGGGCGAGCCAGGGCTTTCAGGGGTTCTTTGTAGCTATCCATGAGGCGAGATCTTTGGTGGCCCGGTAACTCAATGTATCCAGGCGGTAAAAATATGTAGGTAATGTAAGCACAAGTAAAGAGGGGCGAATTAGATCAGATTTTCAACAAAAAAGTGAGGGGAGTTAAGACTAAAGTCGTAGCATTTCTGCCTCTAAATCCAAATTCACCAACGTCCCGGCCCGGATCCATAAGGGCATTCGGGCTGTATAGTACATAAAGACACTGTCCAGCGGAGCGCATGATGGGAAGTCCGGTATTGGCCGTTGAAGGGTTAAGCAAAGGTTATATCAGCGGTCGCCAGCGGGTGTCCGTGCTGGCGGATCTGTCCCTGTCGGTTTTTTCGGGGGAGTCCCTGGCGGTTGTGGGACGATCAGGTTCCGGTAAGAGCACTTTGTTGAACCTGTTGTGTGGCCTGCAGACACTGGATGACGGACGCATCGCCGTCGCGGGTGAGTCCTTTGCAGCAACTGGCGCAGGCGCCGAAGTGCGCTGGGCAGAACTCCGCCGGCGCACCATTGGCGTGGTGTTCCAGGACGTTAATCTGATGCCCGCGCTCTCGCTGCTGGACAACGTTCGCCTGCGCTCCCATCTGGCCGGCCACGATGCTGGCGGCGAGCGTGAGTGGCTGGAGCGCCTGGGTGTGGGGGCCGAAGCTGACCGTTACCCGGATCAGGTGTCGGGTGGACAGGCCCAGCGAGCGGCACTGGCCATGGTATTCGCCATGGCTCCGGCGTTGATTCTGGCGGACGAGCCCACCGGGAGCCTTGATCGTCACACCGCTGATGAGGTGGCGGACTGCCTGTTCACTGTGCAACAGCAAACCGGTTGTGCATTGGTGCTTGCTACCCACGACAGGAATCTGGCGTCGCGCTGCGACCATTTGCTTGATCTCAGCACGACTGTTTGACCAATGATGCTTGCGCGCGCCTTCGTCAGCCACTACCGCCGCCACCCCATCCAGCTGTTGGCTCTGGCGTTGATGATTGTGCTGGCAACCATGCTTTGGACCGGGGTGACGGTACTGACAGACCAGGCCCGCAATAGCCTGTTGCAGAGCGAGAATGCGGTGGCGGCTCGCGCTCATGTGATTCGCTCGGATGGGCGACCGGTGGGTGTGGATGACTTTGCTGCCCTGCGTATGGCTGGCGTGTGTGTGGCGCCCTGGCTGGAGCTGCGGCGACCGCCGCCGGAAGGGCGGGTGATCGGCATCGACCCGCTGGCGATGGGGTGTTTCGGTGACACTGGCCTCGGCAGTGGTGCCGACACGTTGGATGGTGCGCCTTTCCTCGATATCAGCGAGGCCGCAGAACTTTCGAAAGAAGGGTACGGCAGCCGGCTTTACCTGCTGGCGCGGGATGAGAGCAGGGATTTACCAACTGGTTATATTCTGCGTGAATTTTCCATGGGCCCACCCACCGGTGAACTGGCGGACAGTTTCCTGCTGAACCTGGATGCCCTGAGCCTCCTGGTGCTTCTGATTACGGGCCTTCTGGTGCGCAGCGTACATCGATTGGGGATTGCTCAACGGCACGGCAGCTTTTCCCTGCTGCATCGGTTTGGTGTGCCTCGCCAACGGATAACGCAGTGGCTGACCTTGGAGCTGTTGGTACTGACCGGTATTTGCGTTGTGCCGGGGTTATGGTTGGGGGCAAGGCTTGCCGGGATGCTGGGTAGCGGTTTCGGCCAGGCCCTCGACAGCCTGTTTGATGTGGCCGTCTATGCCGGTGCTGAAGAAGCACTGCCCTGGAGGGCCGCCGCCATCGTGGTCTTTCTGGTGTTGGCGGTCTGTCTGGTGGACTGGGTGGTCCCGGCGCGTTGGCGGGCGATGGCTGGCGAGGGCCGGGGCCGAACGATTGCCTTCCTGATGTTTCTGGTCGGGTTGGTGGGGGTTGCCCTGGCCCCGGACCTAGCCTGGGTTTTTGTCGCGACGGCGATGGTGTTTGCGGGCGCCGGTTGGCTGACACCTGGATGGTTGGCGCTGCTTGCCCAACGGCTTTCCAGTCGCACCGGCTCACAAAGAGAAGACCCACTTGCCCGCTGGCGGCAACGGGAACTGGCGGTGATGTTCCGGCACCTGGCGTTGCCGGTGGTGGCACTGCAATTTGCCATGGCCACGGTGCTGGCGGTGCAGGCGTTGGTGACGACCTTTGAGGGCACCTTCGAAACCTGGCTGGCCCAGCGCCTGGAAGCGGAGTTCTATGTGGAGGTGCCTGCGAATGCAGACGCCGACATGGCGGCTGCGCAATTGCAGAGCCTGGACGGCATCGGGCCGTGGCATCGTGTGATCCGTGGCCAGGCACACATTGCGAGGGCGGATTCCGGGGGGCAACGCGGCCTTGGCGATGAGCGTATTGCGGTGGACCTGTTTGCCCTGATGCCAATCAGTGATCTGGTGACAAAATGGTCTCTGTTGGAAAGTGTTGAGGAGCCCTGGCAAAAGCTTGAGACCGATAGCGTAATGATCAATGAGCAGTTGGCCCGGCGCTACCGGCTTGAGGTGGGCGACACCCTCGACATCAGATTAGCGGATACCAATCGTAATGCAGAAGTGGTGGCTATCTACGCCGACTACGGGCGGCCTGCGGGGGAAATTCTGATGGCCGGTTCTGCGCTGCCGGCGGCTTTCAAGCCCCACTTCCAAAGCTTTTCGGTGACACCCGGCGGCGTGGCGATGTCCGACATCCGCGGGCGCCTGTCGGACACCTGGCAGACGTCGGAACTCACCATCAGGGACAACAACAGCATCCGGGCCCTGGCGTCGAAGGTCTTCAGTCAGACGTTCCTGCTTACCCGCGCCATCAGCCTGTTGACCTTGTTGCTGGCGGCGATGGCCCTGCTGATTATGGGATGGGTCTTTTTCATTACCCGGGTGAAATACTTTCAACTGCTGGGCGTTTGGGGACTGCCTGCATCGAAGGTCAGGCGTCAGCTCCGGCGTCTGTCGGTGGCGCTGACCCTCACGGTGACCATTGCTGCGCTACCGCTGGGCGTGTGGCTGACCTGGGTGCTGGTCAGTCGCATCAACCCGCTGGCTTTTGGGTGGTCATTGCCGATGGACCTGTACCCGTTGTTCTGGATTGAACTGGGTTTGGTGGCCGTGGCGACAGGGCTGATAATCGCCCATCTGATGCGCCGGCAGCTTGGCCACATGGACAGCATTAAACAGGTGGAGCCATGAATATCCAAACCGGCGTTGTTGCCGGCCTACTGGCGGTCGTCCTTGCGGGCTGTACGGATTTGGAGAACGACACCGGATTCGCCGGGCTTGCGCAGCAGACAGGCGAGGTGGAGCAATCGCAATTCCAGCAGCCGGAGCCAGGCGACACCCTGATCTTTCCCGAGGACTGGGGGCCCCATCCGCAACACCGTATTGAATGGTGGTACCTGACCGCTAACCTGGAAACCCAGGACGGCAGACCGCTGGGGCTGCAGTGGACACAGTTCCGTCAGGCTTTGAAACCGCGACCCGCCAATGCGGAACCACCAGAGGCCAGTGCCTGGCCCCTGGACGCGGCGTGGATGGCACACGCCGCCGTGTCATTTGAGGGTGAGCACTGGTTTGAAGAAAAGCTGGCCCGGGGTGATTTGGGGCATGCCGGGGCCAGGGCGGACCCGTTACAGGTATGGCTGGATGACTGGCGGCTGGTATCGCAACCGGATTCCGAACAGTGGCATTTGCAGGTTGAGGGCGGTAACTGGCGCTACGATCTGCGCCTGAGCAACACCGGCAAACCGGTACCCCATGGGAAAAACGGGTTCAGTGCCAAATCCGCCAGTGGCGAGGGCTCAATGTATTTCAGCCTGGTGGATCTGCACATTGAGGGTACGGTGACCCTTGGCGATGAAACCCTGGCCGTTTCCGGCAAGGGCTGGTTCGATCGCGAGTGGAGCAGTCAGTTCCTGAAGGCTGGCCAGCAGGGCTGGGACTGGTTCGCCCTGCATCTGGATGACGGCCATAAACTGATGGCGTTTCGCCTGCGGGAAGACCAAGGCGCCTTCGTGTCTGGCAGCTGGATAAACGCCAATGGGCAGGTTGAAACGTTGAACGGAAACGACATCAGCCTGAGCCCACTCGACTGGCAATCCTCGCCGCAGGGCAGGGTTCCTGTGGAGTGGCGCCTGCGAATGCCACAGCAAAACGTGGATATACAGGTTGCCGCGCCGCCCGGCGACTACTGGAATGCCGGGCTCTACCCGTATTGGGAAAGCCCGGTGACGGTGACAGGTTCCCACGATGGTGTGGGGTATATGGAACTGACCGGTTACCGCAACTGAGCTAGCGGATCGCCGGCGGCTGCAGACCGCTGATCAGTTCCTGGATGCCCCGGTGCCACTGTTGGCGGAGTTGGTGGAAGTAATCGTTGTGTTCGTCCACCCGGTCGACGAAGCAGGGCTTCAGTTCGTTGTTGCGGTAGATGGCTACATCCAGCGGCATCCCCACCGACAGGTTGCTTTTCATGGTGGAGTCGAAGGAAATCAGGGCGCACTGGTAGGCCCGGTCCAGCGAGGAATTGTAGTTCACGACGCGGTCGAGGATGGGCTTGCCGTATTTCGACTCGCCAATCTGGAAATAAGGCGTTTCTTCAGTGGCTTCAATGAAGTTGCCTTCGGGGTAGATGTTGAACAGGCGTACCTGTTCGCCCCGGATCTGGCCGCCCAGTATCAGTGAACAGCTGAAGTCCACATGGTTCACTTTGCCCTCGGGGTTGTCGCGGTGAATAACCTCGCGGATGGTTCTGCCGACAACCTCTGCCGTCTCGAACATGGAGGCGGTGGAGAACACATTGGGGTCTTCGGAGCCGGCGCGTTTTTCCAGCAGGCTGATCACGCTCTGGCTGGTGGCCAGGTTGCCCGCCGATAGAATCACCAGTTCCCGTTCCCCCGGCTGTTCGAAGACATGCATTTTGCGGAAGGTCGAAATCTGGTCAAAGCCCGCGTTGGTGCGGGAGTCGGATGCGAAAACCAGGCCGTCGGCCAGGCGCATCGCCACACAATAGGTCATGGGGCTACCCTCGGGTCGTACTGAATGCGCTCAGTTTACCCGTTTCTGCGCAGAAAGCATGGAGCGGCGTGTGGAATTTGCACAGCTTTTTGTTACTGGCTTTCCCCGGCCANGGTGACCCAGGCACGGGTCTGCAGGTGCTCCATNCCGCCGCCGCTGCGAATNCCCCGCACNGGTGCTGCATCCCGGTAATCCAGNCCGGTTGCCAGCTTGATATGGCTTTCAGCAACATTGAGCAGGTTCACCACATCAAAGGTATGCCAGTTGTGGCCCAGCCAGGCCTCGGCCCAGGCGTGGGTGGCCAGGTGGTCATCGCTGAACGTGTGGATGTAACCGCTGACATACCGCACCGGCACCCCAATGTGGCGGCAGCAGGAGATGAATACATGGGTATGGTCCTGGCACACCCCCGCCTTCTGCTGGAAGGCTTCGGCGGCTGTGTGGGTCACCGTGGTGACGCCGGGCGTGAATTCGATGTGCTCAAGGATACGATTCATCATTCGCACCAGGCTGCGCTTGTTGGCGGAGAACTGGCTGGCGAAGGCCTTGATGGCTTTGTCGGCGTCGGTTAACGGCGTGTGGCGCAGGAACACCTCGGGCGGAAACGGTGAGTCGTCCTTGGTTAATGGTTTGCCCGTGAGATCAACCACGCCCTCCGCCGTCAGGGTGATCTCCCTGGTCGCTTTGTCCATGGTCATGACGGTAACAATATTGCCGAAGCCGTCTGTCATCTGGCTGGTTTCGCCGGGGGCGCTCAGGTGCCACTCCAGTATCTTCTGCTGGGGTGTGTTACGGGGTGTCAGGCGTAGATACTGGATGCCTTTGTGCATGGGTTCGTCGTAGCTATAGGTGGTGTCATGGCGGATATTCAGCTTCATTGTTTCCACCCCATGTAGTCTTTCTGGATCTGGCCGGCGATGCGTTGGATGCGTTGCAGGAAGTCGGTCAGATACTCATTCAGGCCGCGCTCGGCAATGTACTCGCGGTCGCCGTAGCGGATGTTGGCATACAGGCTTGTGGCCAGGCGCCGGGCCCGGCGGGCCTCGCCGCTTTCGATCTGCTCCAGAAGATCCGCGATTTCCTCCAGGCAGGCGTGGAGCGAACGGGGAACATCCGGTTTGAGAATCAGAAGTTCGGCCACATTCATCGGTTCGATATTGTGGCCGTAGGTGTTCTGGTAGGCCTCAAAGGCGGCCAACGAGTGCAGCAGCGCCGTCCATTCGAAGAACGACTGGGTGGGGTGCCCTTCCAGGGATTTGGTGGCCATGTGGTGGCGGATGTTCAGCACGCGGGCGGTGGCGTCTGCACGCTCGATAAACGTACCCAGGAGCAGGAAATGGAAGGCGTCATTGCGCAGCAGGGTGCCATAGGCTGCACCACGGAACACGTTTGAGCGTTCGCGGGTCCAGTCAAACACCCGGCTGGCGTTGGATTCGGTCACCCCTTTATGGCGTAGTTCCTTCAGCTCCATCCAGGCCAGGTTAATGCTCTCCCAGACATCTGCGGAGAGATTGCCTCGCACGTGCAGGGCGTTATCCCGGGCGCTGCGGATCACACTGAACACACTGGCAGGGTGGCGGTCGTCCAGAAGCAGGAAATCAATCAGGTTCTGGGGGGTGATTTCCGGGTAGAGCTCGTGAAAGGTTTCGCGGCTACCGGTCACCAGCAATGGCACGGATAGCTGTTCCTCGCGGTCTTCGGGAACGTCGATCAACGCCATGGTGAGGCTGACGTCCAGCAGACGGGCCTGGGTTTCCGCCCGCTCAAGATAGCGGGCCATCCAGAACAGACTTGATGCAGCTCGGCTCAGCATTCCTCGCCCTCCAGTACCCAGGTGTCCTTGGTGCCACCGCCCTGGGACGAATTCACCACCAGCGACCCTTCTTTCAGGGCCACCCTGGTCAATCCACCAGGTACCATCTGCACTTTCTTGCCCGAAAGCACAAAAGGCCGCAGGTCGAGGTGTCGGGGCGCTACGCCTTCGTTTACAAACGTCGGGCAGGTAGACAGGCTCAGTGTGGGCTGGGCAATGTAGTTGTCTGGCCTGGCCCGCAACAGCGAGCGGAAATGGCTCAGCTCTTTTTTGCTGGCCTTGGGGCCGATCAGCATGCCGTAGCCACCAGCGCCCTGGGTTTCCTTGACCACCAGGTCTGGCAGGTTGTCGAGGATGTACTTGAGGTCTTTTGGCTTGCGGCCCTGCCAGGTGGGGACATTTTTCAGGATCGGTTCTTCACCCAGGTAGAAACGGATCATCTCGGGTACGAAGGGGTAAATGGCCTTGTCGTCGGCGACGCCGGTGCCCATGGCGTTGGCAAGCACCACATTGCCGGTGCGGTAGGCTGCATAGAGCCCGGGTACACCCAGCATGGAATCCGGGTTGCCAGCCAGCGGATCGAGGAAGTCGTCGTCGACCCGCCGGTAAATCACGTCCACCTGCTGGGGGCCGACGGTGGTCTTCATGTAGACCTTATTGCGCCGTACAAACAGGTCCGCCCCTTCCACCAGTTCGATACCCATCTGCCGGGCCAGGAAGGCGTGTTCAAAATAGGCACTGTTGAAACGGCCGGGGGTTAGCACGACTACGGTAGGGTTGGGATTTAGCGACGCTGCGCGCAGTGTTTCGCCCAACAGGGCCGGGTAATGTTCAACCGGTGCTACCGGGGCCTTGGCAAACAGTTCTGGAAACAGGCGCATCATCATGCGCCGGTTTTCCAGCATGTAGGAGACACCGCTGGGGCAGCGGAGATTGTCTTCCAGCACGTAGAAATCGCCGTCGTTGTGGCGGATCAAATCGATGCCGGCTATGTGGGAATACAGATTACGTGGCAGCTTGAGGTTTTGCATGCCGGGCTGGTACTGGGGGTTGGCGAATACCTGTTCAGCACTGATGACACCGGCGCGAATAATCTCGAACTCGTGATAGATATCGAACAGGAAGCGGTTCAACGCCTGCACCCGCTGGCGCAAACCAGCCTGCAGACGTTGCCAGTCGCTGGCGGAGATTACTCGTGGGATCAGATCAAACGGGATAAGCCGTTCGGCCCCCTGGTCTTCGCCATAGACATTAAAGGTGATGCCCAGGCGTTGGAACAGCACGTCTGCCTCGCGGCGCTTCTCGGCTAACAGGGCTTCGTCGGATCGGATCAGCCAGTCCTCCAGCATCCTGCAGCTGGGTCGTACCCGATTATTCTGGTCGAACAGTTCGTCGTAGATACCCTCAGGCGGGGTTTGTATCAACATAACCATGACCCTCTCCTGAACACGCCGTCCACCGGATGTGGGCGGTCGGTATTCAGCCATTCCCATGATGTAAAGGAACAGCAAAAGGCAGGCCACTCTGGCGGCAAACCGTGGGTTTATCACCGGAACGGGTTATTTAAGCAAAGGCCAGACGGAGGGAAGTGTCAATAAAAAGCATTGCCAGCCGCCGGGAAAGGCGGCTGGCGGGCAAGGGTTATTCCAGGGACGTAGCGCCAATGCGGTGAATACTGACATCCGCACCGTTGAATTCCTCTTCTTCTGTGAGACGCAGGCCGGAGATGGCGTTAACAATGCCGTAGACGATCAGGCCGCCGACAAAGGCCACCACAACACCGGCAACCGAACCGATGATCTGCGACATCAGGCTGACCCCGCCCAGGCCCCCGAACGCTTCCTGGCCAAAGATGCCGGCGGCAATGGCACCCCATACACCGCACACACCGTGCAGGGGCCATACACCCAATACATCGTCCAGGCGCTCAATCTTGTCCTGGGCCCACTCAAACATGTACACGAAGATGGCGCCGGCGATGCCACCGGTAATCAGCGCACCGACCGGGTGCATCAGGTCCGAACCGGCGCACACCGCCACCAGGCCGGCGAGCGGTCCGTTGTGGATGAAGCCCGGGTCCTTGCGGCCGACCAGCATGGCCACCAGAACGCCACCCACCATGGCCATGAGACTGTTCACCGCCACCAGGCCGCTGATGCCATCCAGGGTCTGGGCGGACATCACGTTAAAGCCGAACCAGCCGACGGTGAGAATCCAGGCGCCCAGCGCCAGGAATGGAATGTTGGAGGGGGCAAACGCCACCACGCGGCCATTGCGGTAACGGCCTTTACGTGCGCCCAGCAGGAGCACGGCGGCCAGGGCGATCCAGCCGCCCACGGCGTGCACCACGACCGAGCCGGCAAAGTCGTGGAAGGCTGCACCAAACTGGTTCTCCAGCCAGGCCTGGAAGCCGTAGTTGCCGTTCCAGATCATGCCCTCGAAGAAGGGATATACAAATGCCACGATCAGCCCGGAGGCGATAAGCATGGGGTAGAACTTCGCACGCTCGGCGATACCGCCGGAGACGATGGCGGGAATGGCGGCGGCAAAGGTCATCAGGAAGAAGAACTTGACCAGGTCATAGCCATTTGCGGCCGTCAGCTCTGAAGCGCCGGCCATAAAGTGGCTGCCGTAGGCGATGTAGTAGCCAATGAAAAAATAGGCCACGGCGGAGATGCCGAAGTCGGTCATGATTTTTACCAGGGCATTCACCTGGTTCTTGTGACGCACGGTGCCGACTTCCAGGAAGGCGAAGCCAGCATGCATGGCCAGTACCATGATGGCACCGATCAGAATGAACAGTGTGTTGGCGCTTTCGGTCAGGGTATGTACTGCACTCGTGATGTCCACGGGTTGGTTGCTCCTGATTTTTTGGTTTTATCCACCTGTCACGGGCGGGTTGTGCATTGATAGCGTGCACACCAAGCAAGGAGTGTTCCATTTTGAGGCAAATTCAGAGCGGGTAGTCGATTAGGTGATTTTCCGCTCTGAAATTGGGCGGGGTTGAGTTGAAGACGGGGTGTTTGCGCTCTTTAATGGTGCATTAATGGGCCGAGTGCACCAATATGGCCGTCTACCACAGTAATTCGTCCTGGTCGGAGTCGTCGGAACTGCGGGAATCCGGTGCAGCAGACACATCGGCTTCGGGGTTCATGAGTTCCCTTAACCGCATCTCCTGTTCCTCGATCGGTCCGGACAGATCGATAATGATTTCCACCCGGCGATTTTTGGCGCGGTTCTCCGAAGAGGTGTTTGGTACTCGTGGCTCGGTATAAGCGAGACCGGTGACCGCCAGCCGGGCAGGCTTCAGATTACCCTCGGCGAGGAGCGCATTGGCAACCGCTGCCGCCCGGGCGGCGGATAGATCCCAGTTGCTGTAGAACCGCTGCGTACGGATGGGAACATCGTCGGTATGGCCTTCGATGGTCAGCTTGCCGGGGATCTGCACCAGTATGTCGGCCATTTCCAGCAACAGACCTTCAAACTCCCAGGTCAGGTCCGCCGAACCGGAGGGAAACGCCCCCTTCTCCTCAACGCGAACAATGATTCTATGATTGTCCTGGATGAGGTTGACCCGGCCGTCTTCGATGGCTGTCTCAAGAACCGAGCGAACCTGTTCCAGGGTCTTCTCGAGCTCTTCCTGGATGGCGGATTCCACAGCCACATCCGTAGGGCTTTTCAGGGTTTCCAGTTCGGGCTGCTCGTCGGTGGTTGTCTGTTTGACTTCGTTGACGACGGTGGGCTCGGGCGGTGCCGGAGAAAACTGATCGAAAATCGGGCTGGTGCCCATGGGTACCTCAAGGACGGGCACCTCGCGCTGCACACCAAACGCTTTCGACAGTTCACCAGCGATCTGTTTGAACTTCTGTGCGTCGATCTCGGAGAACGACAACAGCAGGACGAAAAAGCACATCAGCAGCGACATCAGGTCCGCGAATGTCACTACCCAGGCGGGAATGCCCGCTTTTTCCTCTTCTGGTAATTCGTCCATGGCTAAACGCCTGCGGTCTCGGCTTCTGAGTTTTTCTCACGTTCTTTCGGGGTCAGGTAACTCGACAGCATCTGTTCGATAATCCGCGGATTGGTGCCTTCCTTGATAGCAACCAGCGCATCAATATAGAGCGATTGCAGACGCGCTTCCTCAGTCATTCGCAGCGAGAGTTTGTCCGCGATGGGGGTGGCGATCATGGTGGCAATCATTGCGCCGTAGAGTGTGGTTAGCAGGGCAACCGCCATGGCAGGACCGATGGATTTCGGGTCTTCCATGTTGGACAGCATCTGCACCAGCCCGATCAGGGTTCCGATCATCCCCATGGCAGGGGCCACATCGGCCATTGCCGTAAAGACTTTTGCGCCAGACCGGTTGTGATCCAGCGTCAGTAGGCGCTCCTTGGACAGCAGGTGTTTGATGGTTTCAGCATCCTGGCCATCGACCAGCATCTGTATTCCCTGGCCGAGAAACGGCGAGCCAACTTCGCGCTCTTCCAGGCCGAGCATGCCTTGCTTGCGGGCAACATTGGCTACTTCAATCAGTTCATCAATGCTTTCACGGGTGTCCGGCAAGCGGAATTTGAACGCTCGAGCGGCCACTTTGAAGGCGCTGAAAAACTGGTTGAAGCTGAATTTCGCCAGCACAACCAGCATGGTGCCACCGACCACGATCAGTATGGAGGGGGGATTGATAAAAACATCCGGCGACACGCCAAGAATGACGGCTGAGGCTATAAGCAGGATGGCCCCAACAAGGCCGATCAGGGTGGCAAAATCCACATTAGCTCCAAAGGGTTTTGTGATTCAGAGGGCTTTCGAAGATTAACGGTAGTCCACTATTGAATCAATCGCTATCCGTAAGCGTTTGTGTTTCTATTTTAAGATCTTTCCACGCTGCGTAACGAAGCAGGTCGGATTCCACCAGGGCCAGGCATGCGGCCACCACACCGGCGTCGTCCAGCAGGCCGAATCCCAGCAGCAGGTCCGGAATCAAATCCAGGGGATTGAGTACGTAAACAAGGGCACCGGCGATCGCCGCAATGCTTTTCCAGGGTACTTCGCGATAGTTGCCCTGCCAGTAGTCCCTGAGCATGGAAAACATCAGCCGGATGTCAGTGCTGAACCGGCTCAGTTTGCCACTGTTCCTGACTTTGTCCTCGATGGCCTGCTGGCGGTCGAGCAGGGCGCCCACATCTCTGCGGTGAACCTTGTCCGCCTCTTGATTCAACTGTTCGTTTGCCGTGCGCTTGCTAAAACCTGTCATCGGGCTATTCCTGTGTGGGATGGCCTTGCAGCTCCATGATCCATGAAGCCTGTGACAAAGCCAAGGATGTTTGCGAGGCGATTTCCGATCATGGTTATACTGGTGGTATGACCGATTTCGTGAAACAGAATCCCTCGTCCTTTCCCGATGCGCTGTTGTGCGAAGCGCGAGGTCTTGAGGTTTTGGCAGGCACTCTCAGGGCGGCCGGTGTCAGCGGATTGCGTGTGCCGGAGGTGAAAGCTGTCTCAGCCCACGAACTGGTGATTCCGAAGATCCACTCCGGCCCGGCGAGCGAGGAAGCCATGGCCGCGCTTGGCGAAGGCCTGGCGCAAATGCATGCGGTACGTCAGCCCGAGTACGGATTCGACGCCGACAACATGATTGGGATGTCACCCCAGAAGAACCGCCTAACGGACGATTGGGGTGCGTTTTTCCTGAGAGATCGACTGGGTGTGCAGGTAGGCATGGTCGGCAATGACCATGTCCGGAAAGAGTTTGAAACGGTGCTTGAGCGTCAGGGCGAGGAGCTCGCCCGGTTTCTAAATGAGCATTGCGAACACCCAAGCCTGCTCCACGGCGACCTATGGTCCGGGAATGTCCTGTTCGACAGCGCCGGGCCATGGCTCATTGATCCGGCGGTTTATTACGGTGACCGGGAGGCGGACATTGCCATGACAGAGCTGTTTGGTGGCTTCTCCTCGGCTTTTTATCGTGCCTATGACCGGGGCTACCCCAGAACGGATGTCTATAACACCAAGCGGGCCATCTACAACCTGTACCACACCCTCAATCACTACAACCTTTTTGGGGCATCCTATCTGAGCGCCTGTCGCCACAACCTGGATGTGGTGGCCTCGCTGTAAGCGTGGCAGCTACCACCAGGCCTTGTCCCACATTTCCGGATTGGCCCAGTTGTCGGGATTGTTCCAGGCGCGTTTGTGGTTGTAGCTGTCGATGTTGTAGGTGTAGAGCGTGAGAGGGCTGTCTTCGTCACCAAGCTCAGCCTGCCGGCGGAATCCCAGCCCGATGAAATCCGTAAACGACCAACCGGGGCAGTCTTTCACCACAACGGCAATCTGGTGGGTGCCGTAGTTGCGCAATTGGCCCAGCAGTACTTGGCCCTCGTCGTGGTTCAGGTGTTCGAGCGTGTTGGTCACCAGGGCCAGGTCCTGGGTCTCGGGCAGAGGGAAGGCATCGTTGGGGGCGCTGGTATCCAGGGTGGTCATGGCCGACTCGCTGTGGTGCCGGCACCAGTGATCCCCAACCTCACCAGCGATCTCGCCGCAAACCACCAGTGTGGCCGGTTGGCAGGTATCGATAATGCGGGCCAGGGCCTGCTGCACAGTGGTCATGTTTGGTGTGTCCGTCTGGAATGGAACAACCAGTATCACACCCGCCTGTCGGCGGCATCAACCAGATGCACGCCGACAGCGTTCAGCAAGCAACAGCCTTAGAGCTCCTGAGCCGTTGGCCGCAGGATAATTTCGTTGATATCCACGTCCGCAGGCTGTTCGATGGCATAGACGATGGCCCGCGCCACCGCATCGGAATCAATCGCCACCTTGTAGAGTTCATCCGCTGCCTGTTTGGCGTTCGGGTCAGTGATGGTGCTGGTCAGCTCGGTGTCGATGGCGCCCGGTGAGATATTGGTGCTGCGGATCTCGTCGCCGGCTTCCATGCGCAAGCCTTCAGACAGCGCCTTCACCGCGTATTTCGTGGCACAGTACACAGCGGCGCCGGGGAACAGTTTGTGTCCGGCAACGGACGACAGGTTGATCACATGCCCGCTGTGTTGTTCCCGCATGGTCGGCAGCACAGCCGCGATGCCATACATCACGCCTTTAATGTTGACGTCCACCATCTGGTCCCACTCATCGACCTTCAGGGCGTCCAGCGGTGCCAGTGGCATCAGGCCGGCGTTATTGATCAGTACGTCGATCCGGCCGAAGGTTTCTTTCGCGGAAGCGGCCAGGGACTCGACCTGGTTTCGATCAGTCACGTCGGTCACCTGCCAGGTGACTTCAGCACCCTCGGCTTTCAGGTCTTCTGCCAGTTTGGACAGGCGGTCTTCGCGACGGGCCGCAAGCACCAGCCGGGCTCCTCGCGCTGCCAGGCGGCGGGCAGTTGCCTCACCCAGGCCACTGCTGGCGCCGGTGATAATCACGACTTTGCTATTGATTGGGTCGTTGGTATTGCTCATGGTTTGACTCCTTACTCGTGTGAAAGTGATGTTCAGACGCTGGGTTCAAGTTCCTTCAGCGTCGGGTAATCGGTATAGCCGCGCTCATCGCCGCCGTAGAAGGTGCTGTCATCCCATTTGTTCAGTTCCGCATGCTGGCGGAAACGCTCGGGCAAATCGGGGTTGGCGATAAATGGACGGCCAAAGGTCACCAGATCACAGCGGTCATTGCCGATCCGTTTGCGAGCTTCCTCAGCGGTGTAGGCGCCGTTGGCGATGTAAGTGCCGTGGAATCCAGCCTGGATGGCATCGATCACCGATTCCGGGCGGCCGTTCGCATGGTTGCCCTGGAACGAGTCTTCCACGACCTCGATGTAGCTGATGCCCAGGTCGTTCAGCCGCTTCGCGAATTCACCAAAGGTTTCGACCGGGTCCTCGTCGTACATGGCGTTGAAGCTGCCGGTCGGGCTGACCCGAACGCCGACATTGTCCTTGCCCCAGACGTCGATCACGGCCTCGATCACCATCAGTGGCAGGCGCATCCGGTTTTCAACGGAGCCGCCAAACTCATCACTGCGGTGGTTGCTGCCGCTCTTGAGAAACTGGTCCAGCAGGTATCCGTTGGCGGCGTGTACTTCAACGCCATCAAACCCGGCCGCTTTGGCGTTCAGCGCGCCCTGGCGATACTGCTCCACGATGTCCGCCATTTCGCCGGCTTCAAGAGCCCTGGGCTCGGGCACGTCCACCATGCCGGAGTCGGCGCTGATGAAGGTCTTGGCGCCCTCGGGTTTGATCGCCGATGGTGCTACAGGCTTGTTGCCATCCGGCTGCAGCGCCGTATGGGAAATTCGGCCAACGTGCCAGAGCTGCATGTGAATGCGTCCGCCCGCCATGTGCACCGCACTGGTGACCTTGCGCCAGCCTTCGATTTGCTCCTCCGAGTGGATGCCTGGCGTGAATGCATAGCCCTTACCCTGAGGTGACACCTGGGTTGCTTCGCTGATGATCAGTCCTGCACCGGCACGCTGCTGATAGTACTGCGCGTTCATGTCGTTCGGTACGTCTCCAGGTTGGCTGGAGCGCGAACGGGTCAGGGGAGACATCAGAACGCGGTTGGGCAGCGTCAGGGTGCCGAGATCGTGCGGTTGAAACAGTGCGTCGTTTACGTTGTTCATTGATCACTCTCCTTGAGGATTAACTGAGTGTAATTAGACCAGTCTACTAGTAATGACTGAAAAAAATGTGGGCGTTCAGTGAAGGCCAAGACATTGGCGGAAAAAGACCCGCACAAACCGCTCCATAGGCTCGGTAGACTTCAGAACCTTGGCTCTGAGGATGGCGCCTTCCCAGCCGGAAAGCAGAAAGCTGGCGACGTCGGCAGGATCAATGGATGCATCGATATCGCCGGCCTGGCGAGCCTCTTCAACACAACGCTCAAAGCGTTTTTCCCAACCCTGGAAAACGGTGTCCAGGCGCCTGCGGAAGGTTTCGTTCTGCCCGGCCAGTTCCTGGCCAAGATTGCCAATCAGGCAGCCCCGGGTGAATTCGCAGCTGGTCATGGTTTCCAGACCAGTGTCGAAGTAGGCCCTTAAGCGGTCCACGCCCGAGCGGGTGTGGTCGTTCAGAATCCGATCCAGCTTGGTGTCGTATTCCTGCGCAAAGGTGTCGATGACAGCCAACCCGAAATCGTTCTTGCTGCTAAAGTAATGGTAGAAC
>JGI24649J20148_1000025_pt1 | contig 28422 bp, 26 predicted proteins | sample MalvirmetagMSP81_FD_20148 | JGI IMG/M metagenome (IMG submission 20148)
CCCTGGGTGTCCGACCTCGATTGCGCCCGGAGTGCCTGGCGCGCCATGGATACCGAGATTCGCTGCAGCCCCGGTGACTGGAAAGAAGGCGAGCCCGTGGAGGATGAGAAATGGTGGCGGCTGGACCAGCGTGGAGAGCAACTGGCGGTGTGGAACTGAGTCTCTTCACGGCTACAAAAAAGGGGGCAGCCGACCGGCTGCCCCCTTTTTTAATGCACGTTCTCGCGGATCAGTCGCTCAGGATGGACACGTTGTCCGCCTGTAGGCCCTTGTCCGCTTCGACGACACTGAACCGGACCAGTTGGCCCTGACGCAGCACCCGGCGGCCACGGCCACGAATGGCGCGGAAGTGTACAAAGACTTCATCGCCACTATCGCGAACGATAAACCCGAAGCCTTTCTTGACGTTGAACCATTTGACGGTGCCCTCTTCGTTGCCTTCAGGAGTGCTGTCGTCGTAGTCATCGTCGTCTTCGTAATCCGGTTGGGATTGCTGCTTGCGTGGGGCCGGCTGACGAGGTGCCGTGCTGGCGCGAGGCGCTTGCGGTTTCACGGCTGAGGGTTTCTTGGCTGCCAGAGCGACGGTCACGAAGCCTGCCAGTCCGAAAAGGACAACCGCAATAACATAGGCTGCGATGCCCTGGGCGCTGCCCAATACAAACGTGGTACTGGTTGCTTCCTCGCTAGTGCCGGCCTGAGACAGAATCTGGAAGAGTTCCGGGGTGAAAGTCACCAACAGAAAACCGAGGATAAAAGGTGACGGAATCGCGACCAGGAGAGCAAGGACGATCGCTTTTGCTGGGTTTTGCATGGACTGAAGTTTCTCCATTCATCTAACGCTAACGATAAAGAGCCGGATATCGGGTAAAATCGGGTCTCCGGCGGTGAAAACCGCTGGGGCCAGCAGGACATAAACGGGTCTTGCAGGTTCCCCGGCGGGCAAAAGCGGGATGATACCAGATAACAGGGAGCGCTGACCAAGCAGCGTGTCCGCCGACACCAAATCGATCACACAATACCTTGATGGGAATCCTTCCCGGAGAACCAAAAACCTTATGAGCGACAAAGATCTGCAAGCCCGGCTGGACGAACTGGAAACGCGTCTGGCATTCCAGGACGACATCATTCATACCCTGAGCGAGCAGGTGGCCCGTCAGGAGCTGGATATCCGGGAACTCTGGGAGGCGAAGAAGCAGCTGAACACTCAGCTCAAGGAAGTGTCGTCATCGAACATCAGAAAGGAGGAGGACGAAACGCCTCCTCCCCACTACTGATCAGGCCAGCAGTTCCACAAGTACCTGCTCGTAAATCTCTGACAGGGTGTCCAGGTCTGCGGCTTTCACGCACTCATTGACTTTGTGGATGGTGGCGTTGATGGGGCCAAGTTCCAGAACCTGGGCGCCGGTCGGAGCNATAAAGCGTCCATCCGACGTACCGCCCGAGGTAGACAGCTCGGTTTCCCTGCCGGTAACGGAGCGGATGGCACTTTGTGCCGCCGAAACCAACGATCCACTATCGGTCAGGAATGGCCGGCCGCTCAGATGCCATTGCAGGTCATACTTCAACTCGTGGCGGTCGAGAATGGCAACCACTCTTTCTTCCAGGCTTTCCGCTGTGTTTTCCGTGCAGTAGCGGAAATTGAAGTGAACCAGGCACTCGCCGGGGATGATGTTGCTCCCGGTGCCAGCTTCGATCCTAGTGATCTGGAAGGTGGTTGGCGGGAAGAAATCATTGCCATTGTCCCAGAATTCCTTCGCGAGGGCGTCCAGAGCCGGGGCAACGGTATGAACCGGGTTTTCCGCCAGGTGCGGGTAGGCCACGTGCCCCTGTGTGCCCTGTACTGTGAGATAGCCATGGAGCGAGCCCCGGCGGCCGTTCTTGATGACATCGCCCACCTCACGGGTGCTGGACGGTTCACCAATCAGGCACCAGTCGATTTTTTCATTCCGGGCTTCCAGGGTTTCCACCACTTTCACGGTGCCGTCCTGGGCCGGACCTTCCTCGTCACTGGTGATCAGCAAGGCAACAGAGCCCCGATGATCGGGATGGTTTGTCACAAACCGCTCGCAGGCTGTGACAAAGGCCGCCAGGCTGCCTTTCATGTCGGCTGCGCCCCGGCCATGAAGAAAGCCATCGTCAATCACCGCCTCGAACGGCGGATGACGCCAGTTTTTCTCCGGACCGGTGGGCACAACATCTGTATGGCCTGCAAACGCCAGCAGTGGGCCTTCCGAACCCTTGCGGGCCCAAAGGTTGTCGGTTTCGCCAAAGCGCAGGGCCTCGCCCTTGAAGCCAAGGGCAGAGAGCCGCGACATCATCAGTTCCTGACAGCCGGCGTCGTCCGGGGTAACGGATGGCCGGCGGATCAGGTCAACGGCGAGCTTGAGGGTCGGGGAAAGCTCTGCGGAATTAGTTGTTTGCATGCAGTTCTTCGTTCAGCTCGATGGCGGACTTGTTGGTCTTGCATTCAACCGCGCCAGTCTGGCTGTTACGGCGGAACAGAAGATCCGGCTTGTTGGCCAAATCCCGTGCCTTGATGACTTCAACCAGTTCGTTGTTGTCGTCCAGCAGGGCTACCTTGGTGCCGGCGGTAATGTACAGGCCCGCTTCGACTTTGCAGCGGTCACCCAGGGGAATGCCGATACCGGCATTGGCGCCGATCAGGCAGTTCTCTCCAACCGAGATGATGATGTTGCCACCGCCGGACAGGGTGCCCATGGTGGAGCAGCCGCCGCCGAGGTCCGAGCCCTGGCCGATCATCACGCCGGCGGAGATGCGGCCTTCGATCATGCTGGTGCCTTCGGTGCCGGCATTGAAGTTGATAAAGCCTTCATGCATCACGGTGGTGCCTTCACCCACATAGGCGCCCAGGCGAACACGGGCAGTGTCGGCGATGCGCACGCCTTTTGGTACCACGTAATCCGTCATCTGCGGGAACTTGTCGACGGACTTCACTTCCAGGGTGCGGCCTTCGAGGCGCGCCTTGAGCTGGCGCTCTGGCAGTTCGTTCAGGTCGATGGCGCCTTCGCTGGTCCAGGCCAGGTTTGGCAGCAGGCCGAAAATGCCGTCCAGTTTCAGCTCATGGGGCCTGGCCTGGCGGCTGGAGATCAGGTGCAGCTTGAGGTAGACCTCTGGCGTGCTGGAGGCAGTGTCGTCGGTGTCCAGTAGGGTCACCACGACCGGGCGCCGGCTCTCGGCAGCTTTGCCCGCCAGGGCGGATTGCTCCATCTGGCCCAGCTGTCGTAATCCGTCCGAGAGCGCCTTGAGCTGATCGGGCGTCACCGATACCGCCTGATTGCCTCCCTGGTAATCCAGAACGTTTTGAGCCACTTCGATGAGGCCGTTATCGGGGGTGATGACCGGCTGCTGGTAAAACACTTCCAGCCACTCGCCCTGCTTGTTCTGGGTGCCGATACCAATTCCGAATGCAAAACTCATTGATGTGCTCCTGGTTCTCAGTGTTTGAATCGTTCGGCCCACTCATCGGCACTAAAGCCGACGCTGACCGTGTCGCCGTGCTCAATCACGGGCCGCTTGATGATGGACGGATTGTCGAGCATCAGGTCGTGGGCGGATTGGGCGCTAATATTATCACGAACCTCGTCCGGAAGTTTGCGCCACGTGGTGCCGCGACGGTTCAGTAACACCTCCCAGCCGGCCGCCTGCTCCCATTGGCTGAGCCGGGCAGTGTCCAGCCCGTCCTTCTTGAAGTCGTGGAATTCGTAGTCGATGCCGGCGTCGTCCAGCCATTTCCGGGCTTTCTTGACGGTGTCGCAATTTCGGATGCCGTAGAGTTTCATGTCCTGTTTGCCTTTACAAAAGTCACAATGCGTTTGGCCGCTTCCACGCATTCTTCAACCGGCGCCACCAGGGCCATTCTTACCCGGTTTTCGCCAGGATTATGGCCATCGACAGTGCGAGAGAGGTAGCGCCCGGGGAGCACGTGCACATTCTGCTGGGCCGACAGTTCCCGCGCGAACGTTTCGTCGTCCATCGGGGTTTCCGGCCAGAGGTAGAACCCGGCATCGGGAAAGTCCACGTTCATCACTTCCCGCAGGATGGGTACCACCGCCTCAAACTTGGCGCGGTAGGCCGCCCGGTTCTCCCGCACGTGGTCTTCATCGCTCCAAGCGGCAATGCTCGCCAGCTGGTTGTGTATGGGCATGGCGCAGCCATGGTAGGTGCGGTATTTGAGATAGCCTTTGAGGATTTCGGCATCGCCGGCCACGAAACCGGATCGCAGGCCCGGCAAGTTGCTCCGCTTCGACAGGCTGTGGAACACGACGCAGCGGGCGAAATCGTTGCGGCCAATAGCGGCACAGGTTTGCAGTAATCCTTCCGGCGGCTGACGTTCGTCCGGGTAGAGCTCGGAATAGCATTCATCGGACGCGACGATGAAGTCATGCTCGTCCGCCAGTTCGATGACCCGCGCCAATGTCTCCCGGGGAATCACCGAACCGCTGGGGTTGCCCGGTGAGCACAGGAACAGCACCTGGCAGTTTTTCCATACGGATTTCGGAACCTTGTCAAAGTCCGGTATGAAATGGCTGTCTGCGTCGCAGGCAAGGTAATGGGGCGTTGCGCCGGCAAGGAACGCAGCGCCTTCGTAGACCTGGTAAAACGGGTTGGGGCTGACCACGGTGGCGCTCTGGCTGGATTCCACCACCGATTGCACCAGCGAGAAGATGCCTTCGCGAGTGCCATTCACCGGAACGATATGGTGCTCAGGCGTCAGTGATCCGGGTGTCAGTTCAAAGCGGCGGGTGGCCCAGCGCGCGATGGCCTGACGCAGTTCGTCGGTGCCTTTCGTTGTAGGGTAATTGGCGAGTTTGTCCAGATTATCCGAGATCACCTGTTTGACGAATTCCGGAGACGGATGCTTGGGCTCACCAATGCCCAGGGAAATCGACGTCAGGTCCTTGGGAACGCTGATGCCGGACTTGAGTTTGGTCAATTTCTCGAACGGGTAGGGGTGTAGCCTGTCCAGGTCGGGGTTCATTGGGTGTCATCCAGCATTTGGCAAAGATCCTGCTGCAGGGCCTGGCAGACTGCGGGGTCGCTGATCTGCTCGCCGTGCTCGTCGGTTACAAAGAATACGTCTTCCACCCGTTCACCCAGCGTAGCAATCTTGGCGTTGGTTAGCCGCACGCGATGCTCCAACAATACCTGTCCAACGCGGGCCAGCAACCCCGGGCGGTCCGGTGTGATCACCTCCATCACCGTGCGCTGGTTGATGGTGTCATTGGAGAAGGTCACTTCCGTGGGGAAGGCAAAGTGCTTCAGCTGTCTGGGAGTGCGGCGGTGGATGATGTCAGGGTAATCTTCCGGGTCATCCAGTTCCTCAATCAGGCGCATGCGAACCCGGTCCTTGCGGGCCGGGTCAATGCCCAGGGGTTTGCCTTTTTCGTCCAGCACAATGTAGGAACTGATGGAGAAAGGGCCTTCGCTTGAGCTGATGCGAGCATCGACGATGTTGAGGTTAAGTTGTTCCAGCACCGCCGTGGTGGCCGCGAACAGGTCAATACGGTCACTCATATAAATGATGATCTGGGAGTAGCCGTCAGTAGGGCCGCCCCGGGTGTCACGAATCAGCACCAGCGGGTCGGGATCATCGCCATGGCGGATGATGGCAGCGGTCTGCCAGGCAATGTCTACCGTGGAATCCTGCAGGAAGTAGTCTTCGTCCAGAGTTTCCCAGATTCCGTCGATCTGTTCGTCCGTCATATTCTGGGCGTGGAGAATCTCCCGTGCCTCGGACTGAGTGGCGCGCACCCATTCCTGCGGTCTACCGGCGTTTCCGAGCCGCGTCTGAGTGCCCTCTTGGTCTCGATGTAAAGCTGGCGCAACAGCGAGGCGCGCCAGGTGTTCCAAAGCTTTGGGTTGGTGGCGCTGATATCGCACACCGTCAGCACGTAAAGGTAGTCCAGGTGCACCTGGCTGGGCACGGCGCGGGCAAAGCCGTGAATGATGTCCGGGTCGGAGATGTCCTTGCGCTGGGCGGTCATCGACATCAGCAAATGATTTTCCACCAGCCAGGAGGCCAGTTGGGTGTCCCGCTCGCTGAGGTGATGGCGTTCGCAGAAGCTCTCGACATCAATTGCGCCCAGCTCTGAGTGATCGCCACCCCGGCCTTTGGCCACATCATGATAAAGGCCCGCAATATACAGGGTTTCGAGTTTTGGTAGCCTGTGAATCAGTCGGGATGCCAACGGGTATTCATTGCGGGCGTCGGCGCTGTCCAGCCGCACCATGTTGCGGATCACCCGCATGGTGTGGGCGTCCACGGTGTAGATGTGGAACAGGTCGTGCTGCATCTGGCCGATGATCTGGCCAAATTCGGGGAGGTAGCGGCCCAGCACGTTGTATTTCTTCATGGCCGACAGGGTCTGGTCGAGGGCGTGGGGCGTCCGCAGCAGTTCCATGAACAGGGATGTAACGGCCAGATCCGAGCGGAAAGCGTCGTCAATCAGGTGGCGGTGCGCCCGCAATGAGCGGATGGTGGTGGCGCGGATGCCCTTGATCTCCGGATGCTGCGCCATCAGAACGAATATTTCCATGATGGCATAGGGCGCGTAGGCGAAGACCTGATTGTTGACGGCTTCAATGTAGTAGTTGCGAATCTGGAAGCGCTTGTTCAGGGGCAGGATGTCGTCGTCACTTCCGGCGCCGAGGATGGCCTCGTCGTAGTACTGAAGAATAACGTCGGTCAGCTCCGCCAGGGCCAGCACGGTGCGGTAGTAGGACTGCATCATCAACTCGACGCCCAGCCGCTTGCCCTCATCCTTGTAACCCAACATCTGGGCGAGTGCCCGTTGATGGTCAAACAGGAGGCGATTCTCGTTGCGGTCGGCAATCAGCTGCAGGCCGAAGCGAAGTCGCCACAGGAAGGTTTCGCCCTGCAGTAGTATCCGGTGCTCTTCTTCGGTCAGGATGCTGAAGCGTGTCAGATCCGCGATGTTCTGCAGGCCGAAGTGTCGCTTGGTAATCCAGCCGATGGTCTGTATATCCCGCAGCGCGCCTGGAGAGCCTTTTACATTGGGCTCAAGGTTGTATTCTGTGTCCCCGTATTTCGCGTGGCGCTGCTTTTGCTCTTCCCGTTTGGCGATGAAGTAATCGCGGTCAGAGCTGATGGCGTCTGAATAAACCTGATGACTGAGTTCGTCACGTAAGTCATCCGGGCCGGCGATGGTGCGGGTTTCCAACAGGTTGGTGAGGATCGTGACGTCTTCTCTGGCGGCATCCATGCTTTCCTGGATGCTGCGGACGCTGTGGCCGATATCCAGCTTCAGGTCCCACAGGAGTGTTATGAAGGCGCCAAGGTCTTCCTGCCAGTTCTCTTCTATACCGCTCCGGGTGAGGATCAACAGATCAATATCCGAGTGAGGGTGGAGCTCTCCCCGGCCATAGCCGCCGACTGCAACGAGAGAGATATCGGCAGAGGCGGCAAAGGCGTAGCGGTTCCAGATCAGGGCAAGAACGGTATCCAGGGTTCCGGACCGGGAATGGACCAGTGCGCGAACATCAGCTCCCTGCCGGAACGCTTCTGCGTCTGCGTTGTAGCGTTCCTTCAACAGCTCCCGGGCTGCTACAACAGGTGAGATGTCGTTGCTTATCCTGGATTCCAGTTCGCTGAGGTCCACCTAGAATGACTCTTCCGTGCGCTTGGTCAATACTTCGTAGCCGTCCGACGTCACCAGGATAGTGTGCTCCCATTGCGCGGAGAGCTTATGATCCTTGGTCACCACGGTCCAGCCATCCGGCAGCAGCTTGGTGTGGTACTTTCCCTGGTTAATCATCGGTTCGATGGTAAAGGTCATGCCTTCCTGCAGTTCCATCCCGGTGCCGGGCTTGCCGTAGTGCATCACCTGAGGGTCTTCGTGAAACACCTTTCCAATGCCGTGGCCGCAATAGTCCCGGACCACAGAATAGCGATGCTTCTCAGCATGCTGCTGGATCACGTGACCAATGTCGCCCAGCCGGGCGCCAGGCTTCACCAGTTCAATGCCTTTATACAGACACTCCTGGGTGATCTGGATCAGGCGTTCGCTGCCGGGCTTGGGCTTGCCGACGATGAACATCTTGCTGGTATCACCGTGCCATCCGTCTTTGATTACCGTGACGTCGATATTGACGATGTCACCGTCCTTCAGCACCTTTTTCTCGTTCGGGATGCCGTGGCAGACCACATGATTCACTGAGGTGCATACCGATTTCGGGAAACCCTTGTAGTTCAGCGGCGCCGGAATGGTCTTTTGCTCGTCCACCATATAAGCGTGGCAAATACTGTCGAGCTTCTCGGTTGTTACGCCCGGTTTGACGTGTTCGCCAATCATCTCAAGAACTTCGGCCGCCAGGCGGCCAGCGACACGCATCTTCTCGATTTCTTCCGGAGTCTTGATCGATACCTGCATTGGGGTTCCCGTTGATTTGGATCAAACACGCATTTTAAGGGGGAGTGTTGCCCGGTACAAGGAAGAGGCGGTTTTGCCGTGCTTTACGGGACACAAATTAATGGAATCCGGCGGGCGATTTATGGTATAAACGCGCCCGCTGGAAACAAATCCGGCAAATTCGCACACACGTCGGCACGTTGTCCCAGGGTGCCTGCTCATGTTGTCTCTATATAAAGGCGACGGAGCCAGGTTGGGGCAATCGGACGTGTGGAGGACTAACCCGAAGCTAAAAAGGTAAATATCATGGCTCAGGTAAATATGCGTGACCTGCTGAAAGCAGGCGCCCACTTCGGTCACCAGACTCGTTACTGGAACCCGAAAATGTCGAAGTTCATCTTCGGCGCTCGCAACAAGATTCATATCATCAACCTTGAGCAGACTGTTCCTGCCATGAACGATGCGTTGAACTTCGTTCATAACCTCGCGGGCAACAAGAACAAGATCCTGTTCGTTGGCACCAAGCGTGCGGCGGCCAAGATCATCAAGGAAGAAGCACTGCGCTCCAGTCAGCCATACGTGAACCATCGCTGGTTGGGCGGCATGCTGACCAACTACAAGACCATTCGCCAGTCAATCCGTCGCTATCGCGACCTGGAAGCACAGAGCCAGGACGGTACGTTCGACAAGCTGACCAAGAAAGAAGCTCTGGATCGTACCCGCGAAATGGACCGTCTTGAGCGTTCAATCGGCGGTATCAAGGACATGGGTGGCCTGCCGGACGCCATGTTCGTGATCGATGTTGACCACGAGCGTATCGCCATCAAGGAAGCCAACAAGCTGGGCATTCCTGTGATCGGCGTTGTTGATACCAACAGCGACCCTGACGGCGTTGATTACGTGATTCCGGGCAACGACGATGCCATCCGCGCGATCCAGATTTACGTGCAGGCCGTTGCTGAAACCTGCATCGAAGCGGCCCAGTCTGCCGGTGCCGGCGCTGACGAGTTTGTAGAAGTCAGCGAAGACGCGGAAGGTGCTGCTCCCGCTGCGGAGTAATAGTTCCTTCGCGAACAGGTTGTAGGGTGTGCCCGTGGTTTACCTCCGGGCACACCGGTCCAGAATTCGGAACAGTTAAGAGGAATGAACATGGCTGCAATTACTGCTGCAATGGTCAAAGAGCTTCGTGAGCGCACCGGCCTTGGCATGATGGAATGCAAAAAGGCATTGGTGGAAGCTGGCGGAAGCGTTGATGCCGCAATTGAAGAGCTGCGTAAGTCTTCCGGCCTGAAGGCTGCCAAGAAGGCGGGTCGTACCGCTGCTGAAGGTGTTTCCCTGATCAAGGTGTCTGACGACAACACTGTCGCTTACATCCTGGAAGTGAACTCCGAGACTGATTTTGTTGCTCGTGATGACAACTTCATGAATTTCGCCAACGACGTTCTGAATGTTGCGTTTGAGAACAGCAGAACAGACGTTGCCGAACTGATGGAAGGCGATCTGGAAGCCAAGCGTGAAGCGCTGGTTCAGAAGATCGGCGAGAACATCACCGTTCGTCGTATCGTACGGGTGGAAGGCCCGGTTGTGGGTGCTTACGTTCACAGCACCAACAAGATTGCGTCTGTTGTGGCCCTCACCGCAGGCAGCGCTGAAGTTGCTCGGGACGTTGCCATGCACGTTGCCGCTGTTAACCCGCGGGTTGGCAAGCCGGAAGACATGCCGGCCGACGAGCTTGAGAAAGAAAAAGCGGTCATCAAGGCCCAGCCTGATATGGAAGGCAAGCCTGCTGAAATCGTCGAAAAGATGATGGGTGGCCGGATCAAGAAATTCCTGGCGGAGAACAGCCTGGTCGAGCAGCCGTTCGTCAAGAATCCTGACCAAAGCGTGGGTCAGCTGATTAAGGACAACGGCGGTGAGCTGGTTAGCTTTGTTCGCCTGGAAGTCGGTGAAGGTATCGAGAAGGAAGAAGTGGATTTTGCGGCAGAGGTCGCTGCGGCGGCAGGTACCGGCAAGTCCTGATCCTTCTGACAGGTGCCAGGGCGATGTCCGGGGCACCTTCCAAGTCTGCCACGTTAGCCGGAATTTTCCGGTTCTCGTGGCGGGCTTGTATCTGAGATACCCCTTTTTATTGAGGAGTATGTCAGATACAAGCCTGAGAAGCTTGTCCTGCCAGGCACCAAGCCAGACACATAGAAGGGGATCCTCATGCCGAAGTCGTCCAATACCCAGCCCAGATACAAACGCGTCCTGCTCAAACTCAGTGGTGAAGCCTTGATGGGCGAGCACGATTTTGGCATTGATCCAAAAGTGCTTGATCGGATGGCATTGGATATTGGTTCGCTCATTGGCATTGGTGTTCAGGTAGGCCTGGTCGTTGGCGGCGGCAATCTGTTCCGCGGTGCGGCGTTGAACGCCGCTGGCATGGACAGGGTGACCGGCGACCATATGGGCATGCTGGCAACGGTCATGAATGGACTGGCCATGCGTGACGCCCTGGAGCGATCCAATATCCGTACCCGGGTTATGTCCGCCATCCCTATGAGTGGTATTGTTGAGCATTATGATCGCCGCCGGGCGGTACGCGACCTGAAAGACGGCGATGTGGTGATTTTCTGTGCAGGCACCGGTAACCCGTTCTTTACGACCGACTCAGCCGCTTGTTTGCGGGGGATCGAAATTGAAGCGGATGCCGTGCTGAAGGCAACCAAGGTTGATGGCGTTTATTCCGCCGATCCCTATAAGGATCCGACTGCGGAAAAATACGATCGTCTCACCTATGACGAAGTGCTGGACAAAAAGCTGGGCGTGATGGATCTGACCGCTATATGCCTTGCGCGAGATCATGGCATGCCTCTCCGGGTCTTCGACATGAACCGCTCTGGCGCGTTGACCCGTATCGTGACCGGAGAGTCGGAAGGCACACTGATTGAATAATCTGATTGAGACATTTTGTACAACGAATCCGAGGACGCTGCAGTGATTGACGATATTAAAGCTGATGCTGAAAAGAAGATGAAGAAAAGCCTTGAATCCCTGAGCTGGGCTTTCAACAAGATCCGTACCGGGCGAGCACATCCGTCCATCCTGGACAGCGTAACCGTGGATTACTACGGCCAGGAGACACCGCTCAAGCAGGTGGCGAGCGTGAACGTTGAGGATAACCGTACGTTGGCTGTGTCGCCCTGGGAAAAGCCGCTGTTACCGAAGATCGAAAAAGCGATCATGATGTCGGATCTGGGTCTGAACCCGTCCAACAACGGTGAGGTTATTCGAATTCCCATGCCGATGCTGACCGAGGAAACCCGTAAGGAAATGGTCAAGCAGGCCAGGGCTGATGCGGAGCACGGCAAGGTTTCCGTCCGCAACGCGCGTCGTGATGCCAACAGCACGCTGAAAGAGCTGCTGAAGGAAAAAGACATCAACGAAGACGAAGAGCGTTACGGTGAGGAAGAAATCCAGAAGTTGACTGACCGTTATATCGCTGAGATCGAGAAGCAGCTCAAGGCCAAGGAAGAGGACCTGATGGCTGTCTGATCAGCCGGTCCAATTCAGCACAATGATCAGCCGGTGCCATTGCAGTTGTCCGGTATCGGCTGAACAGGGGATTGCATGACGGAAAGTGTATCCGCAGAGATTCCGGTTTCGGCTGGTAGCCGGCCCCGGCATGTGGCCATTATCATGGATGGTAACAATCGCTGGGCCAAAGCCCGGCGACTGAAAGGTGTCGCTGGCCACAAAGCCGGCGTGAAAGCAGTGAGATCAGTGGTTGAAACCTGTGCCCGGGAAGGGGTGGAGGTACTTACCCTGTTTGCGTTTTCCAGCGAGAACTGGCGCCGTCCCGAGGATGAAGTGTCGGCTCTGATGCGCCTGTTCCTGTTTGCGTTGGAGCGGGAAGTCAAAAAGTTGCACCGCAACGACATCTGCCTGCGCATTATCGGCGATCGCTCCGCGTTTAGTACAAACCTGCAGGAACATATGGAGCGCGCCGAGGCGCTTACTCGCGACAATACCCGGATGACGCTGGTTATCGCCGCTAATTATGGCGGGCATTGGGATATCACCCAAGCCAGTCGTAAAGTGGCTGAGAAGGTCCGTTCTGGAGAGCTGGCGCCCTCCGACATCACCGATGACCTTATTCAGCAACATCTGTCTATTGGTGACTTGCCCATGCCGGACCTGATGATTCGTACGGCTGGCGAGCAACGCATCAGCAACTTCATGCTCTGGCACCTGGCCTATACCGAACTGTATTTTTCTCCCGTTTACTGGCCCGATTTCCAGGCGCAGGAAATGGGGCAGGCGTTGCAGGCATATGCGGGTCGGAAACGCCGTTTTGGTCAGACAGACGACCAGATAGCCAGCGTTTCGTCAGAACAATAACGACAAGATAGCGAACGATATCGTGCTTAAAACCCGTATTATTACCGCGCTTATCCTGGCCCCCATCGCGATTGGCGGAATTTTCTTCCTGCCGCCCCTGGGGTTCGCCCTGTTTACCGGGGCCATTATTACCGTTGGTGCCTGGGAGTGGGCCAACATGTCCGGCCTGACTGCGCCCGCGGCCCGTGTTGTATATGCCCTTGTGGTCGCGGCGGTGCTGTACGGACTGCTGAACGTTCCGGCAGTTGCGGTGCTTTGGCTGGCATTGTTCTGGTGGGTACTGAGTTTCCTGCTGGTAAGAAACTACCCCGGTGGTTCAGAGCGCTGGGGCGGCGTGCCTGCCCGTGCCCTGATGGGCCTGTTGGTGCTGGTTCCCGCGTGGGTAGGGCTTAACCATCTTCGCACTGGCGGCTTTCAGTTCGGCGACAGTGCCAATAACCTCCTACTGATTCTTTATGTTTTCTGCGTGGTCTGGGTCGCGGATATCGGCGCCTATTTTGCCGGCCGTGCGTTTGGCAAAGCGAAGCTTGCACCCAGGGTCAGTCCGGGAAAATCCTGGGCGGGTGTCTGGGGTGGTCTGGTGGCGGTCGCGATCTTCGCAATTGTGATCAGTGTGCTGGCCTCAGCCACCACCATGCAGTTGCTGCTTCTGGTTGTTGCCAGCCTGATTACCGGTGCCGTTTCCGTGCTTGGCGATCTGCTGGAAAGCATGCTGAAACGTTTCAGGGGTATTAAGGATAGCAGTCAGCTATTGCCGGGCCATGGCGGTATCATGGACAGAATCGACAGCCTGACGGCTGCCATCCCGGTGTTCGCCCTGATCATCACGCTGATGGGTTGGTTGACGACGGGGCAATGGTGACTATTGTGAAACGTCGTGTTTCGATACTTGGTGCGACGGGCTCCATTGGCCTGAGTACACTCGATGTGATTCGTCGCCACCCGGACCGGTTTTCGGTTTCAGCGCTAACCGCCAGTACCAGTGTCGACAGCATGGTGGAACTCTGCCATGAGTTTCGTCCGAGGTATGCCGTCATGGCCGATGAAAATGCGGCTGAAGCGTTGTCCCGTGCGTTAAGTGATTTGCCTGCCGTCCTGGTTCTCGGCGGCTCGGAAGCGTTATGCCAGGTTGCGGGCGATGATGATTCCGATACGGTTATGGCGGCGATCGTTGGAGCCGTGGGATTACCGCCTACGCTTGCTGCAGTGAGGGCGGGTAAGCGCGTTTTGCTTGCCAACAAGGAAGCACTGGTTATGTCGGGCAAGCTGTTTATGGATGCCGTTCTGGCGTCGGGTGCAGACGTTCTGCCGATCGACAGCGAACATAACGCCATCTTCCAGTGTATGCCGCCGGACAAGATCCGGGATACCCGTGGTGCGGGTATTACTCGCATTCTGCTTACTGCCTCCGGTGGGCCGTTTCGTACTCACTCGGCCGAATCCCTGCGCAATGTGCTGCCTGCCGAGGCCTGCAATCACCCCAACTGGTCGATGGGGCAGAAGATCTCAGTCGATTCCGCGACCTTGATGAACAAGGGGCTGGAGCTGATAGAAGCATGCTGGCTGTTCAATACCACGCCGGAAATGATTGAAGTGCATGTCCACCCGGAGAGCATCATTCATTCGATGGTTGAGTACGCCGATGGGTCCGTTCTGGCGCAGCTTGGTAGTCCCGACATGCGCACACCCATTGCTAACGGTCTCGCGTGGCCCGAAAGAATTGAAGCCGGCGTTGCTCCGCTGGATCTGTTTCGCATCGGGCAGTTTCACTTTGAGCGCCCGGACCTGGAGCGCTTTCCGTGCCTGAGGTTAGCAGCGGAGGCGTTCCACGAGGGCGGAACGGCACCAGCGGTAATGAATGCTGCGAACGAAGAGGCAGTGTCGGCCTTTCTTTCCGGTAACCTGTGTTTTGCGGATATCCCCCTTATCATAGAGCGTACGTTGGCAGCCACCGAGGTTGTACCGGCAGACAGTTTCGATACCATCTTCGCGAAGGATGCCGAGGGCAGGGCTGTCGCACGGGAACAGATACAGGCGCTGGCTGTCTGAACCATGCGAGTCCTGAGAGGCGGTTCTATCATCACCAACAGAGAGCATTATGCAGATCGTTGAAACCGTATTGGCGTTGATACTCACGCTGGGCATTCTGGTGACGCTCCATGAAGCTGGTCACTTTTGGGTGGCTCGCCGCTGCGGTGTCAAGGTTTTGCGGTTTTCTGTTGGTTTCGGGAAGCCTCTGTTTTCGTGGTACGACCGGCAGGGCACCGAGTTTGCGGTTGCGGCGATCCCTCTCGGTGGCTACGTGAAAATGCTGGATGAGCGGGAAGGGCCGGTGCCCGAAGAGCTCAAGGATCAGGCGTTCAATGCCAAGCCCCCATCGAAACGTATCGCTATTGCTGCCGCTGGGCCCATAGCGAATTTCCTGTTTGCCATTGCTGCCTACTGGCTGCTCAGCGTGGTTGGTTTCACCACGGTTGCGCCTATTGTAGGCGACGTCAGTCAGGGGAGTGTCGCGGAACGGGTCGGGCTCACCAGCGGCATGGAAATCCACCAGGTCGACGGCCGTCGTGTGACATCCTGGCGCGACGTGAACATGCGCTTGCTTGAGCGCACGGGTGAGTTTGGTGAGGTAACCATCGATGTCTCGCAGAACGGTAACCGCGGGACTCTGCGGGGAGCTCTGGATGGCTGGAGTCTAAGTGAGGACACGCCGAACCCGTTGAATGAGTTTGGTGTGACGCCCTGGCGGCCCGACGTACCGGCAGTGCTGGGGGAGATATCACCGGGTGGCCGGGCTGAGGCCGGCGGGTTGAAATCCGGCGACCGAGTGGTTGAGGTGGACGGCAAGCCAGTAGCGGACTGGTTCGAACTGGTGGCTTTCATACGCGAGGCGCCCGAAAAGCCCCTGGAGCTAACGGTCGAACGCGATGGCCGCATGGAACAAATCCGTGTGACGCCCGCGGAAAGAACAGCAGACGATGGCAGTGTTACCGGTTTCGTGGGTGCAGGTGTCAGCGAGGTGACCTGGCCTGATCACGTACTCAGGGATGTCAGTTATGGTCCCCTGGCAGCGATTCCCAACGCGGTCTCTGAAACCTGGGGTGACACTCGATTAACCCTGGTCGCGATCAAAAAAATGGTGACCGGATTGCTTTCTCCCACTAACCTTAGTGGCCCGATTACCATTGCCAGGATAGCGGAAGCCAGTGTAAGTTCCGGTTTCGAAGACTTTATTCGTTTTCTTGCCTACCTCAGTGTCAGTCTTGGGGTGCTGAACCTTCTGCCAATACCGGTTCTTGATGGTGGGCATATTGTCTATTACACCATTGAAGCCATCCGCCGGAAGCCTCTATCAGAGCAGGCCCAGGCGTTCGGACTGCGTATTGGAATGGCAATGATCCTTACATTAATGGTGTTCGCACTTTACAACGACCTGATGCGGTTGTGAGAATTGCGAACTCCTTACGCGCATCAACAGGCGAAATTATTGAATGAGACGTTCTCTTCTGGGTATAGCTGTAGGCTTGGTAGTCGCCACCTCAACCATAAAACCGGCACTGGCTGATGAATTCACCGTATCCGATATCGAGGTAGAAGGCCTTCAGCGGGTATCCGCAGGGACGGTATTTTCCGCATTTCCCGTTTCGATCGGGGAGCCGGTCGATGAGGTGGAGCTGTCCGATGCGATCAAAGACCTGTTTCGCACCGGCCTGTTTACCGATATCAAAGCCAGCCGTGATGGTGGTGTGCTGATCCTTACGGTTCAGGAGCGACCTTCAATCACGTCCATAGACATTGAAGGCAACAAGAACATCGAAACCCCCATGCTGATGGATGCGCTATCCGGAGCGGGTCTCCAGGAGGGGCAGGTATTTCGCAGGGCGACCCTTGAGCGACTGGAGCTTGAGATTCTCCGGTCCTACATCAGTCAGGGTCGTTACAATGCGCGGGTGAAAGCCACCGCCGAGGACCTTCCCCGCAATCGCGTTGCCATCAAGCTGGACATTAACGAAGGTACGGTTGCGGCTATCCAGCACATCAATATTGTGGGTAACGACGCGTTTGACGACGAGCGGCTGCTGGATCTGTTTGAGCTCCAGACCACCAGTTGGTGGAATTCCATCACCAGTGCTGACAAGTATGCCCGGGAGCGCCTGAGCGGCGACCTGGAGTCACTGCGGTCCTTCTACCTTGACCGCGGCTACATCGACTTTACGGTTGAGTCCAGCCAGGTCTCGATTTCTCCCGACAAGAAACAGGTTTTTATTGCCATCTCGTTGAACGAGGGGCCTCAATACACGGTGTCAGACGTCAACCTGCGCGGTGAGCTGATCGTACCTGAGGAAGAGCTGCGGGAGCTTATTCCCATTGAAGAGGGCGACGTGTTCTCTCGTTCCCGGATGACGGCGATTTCGGAAGCGCTTTCCCGTCGTCTTGGCCGCGAAGGTTATGCGTTTGCAAACGTGAATGCGGTGCCGGAGCCTGCCGATGACAATACAGCGTCAGTAACCTTCTTCGTGGAGCCTGGTAAGCGGGCGTATGTCCGGCGCATCAATTTTGATGGCAACGTCTCCACCCGGGACGATGTGTTGCGCCAGGAAATGACCCAGATGGAAGGTGGCGTCGCCTCCACCGACCGGATCGAATTCTCGAAAACAAAGCTGGAGCGACTTGGCTTCTTCGAAACCGTCGATGTGGAGACGGTTCCTGTGCCCGGTACGGATGATTTGGTGGACGTTAACTATTCCGTGGCGGAACAGGCAACCGGCAGTCTGTCGGCGTCTGTCGGCTTCTCGCAGGCCTCCGGGGTAATCCTGGGCGCTAACGTGTCCGAGAACAACTTCTTTGGCAGCGGCAAGCGTGTCTCCTTTGGCGTCAACGTCAGTGACTCCATCAAGAGTGCCAATTTTTCCTACCAGGACCCATACTACACCGTGGATGGCGTCAGCCGTGGTTTCAGCGTGTTTGCCCGTGAAACCGACTTTGAAGAACAGGATATTTCCTCTTACCTGCTGGATGAGTACGGCGGCCGCCTCACCTTCGGTTATCCTACGGACAACATTACCCGCCTTAATTTCGGGCTTGGTTATACGTTGTCCAAGGTGAAGGAGGGTGCATTCACCTCAGAAGAGGTCAAAACCTTCATTGATGAAGAAGGCAACGATTTCAACAATTATTTCCTGTTCGGTTCGTGGCGGCGCAGCACACTAAATAGGGGTGTTCTTCCAACGGACGGCTATAGCCTGTCGTTATCCGCTGATGTAGCGGTGCCCGGCAGCGACCTGACATTCTATAAGCTGAATCAGAAAACCGAGTTCTACCAGCCACTGAATGATAATCAGACCTGGGTATTCAGGGCGCGTTCGGAGATTGGTTACGGGGACGGTTACAACGGCCGAAGCGTGATGCCGTTCTACGAGCACTTCTACGCCGGTGGCTATGGTTCGGTGCGCGGATATGAGGCAAACTCTCTCGGCCCGCTTGCTACCAATGCGCCGAACGACTTCTCCGATCCGGACCCCTTCGGTGGTAGCTTGTTGACGGAAGGCAGCCTGGAACTGATTTTCCCCACACCGTTTGCTGGGGATACCCGTTCCATGAGAACCGCGTTCTTCGTGGATGCGGGCCAGGTTTTTGATGCCGATAGGAATTTTGATCCGGCCCTGGATGAAATTCGCCTGTCGGCCGGTGTAGGATTCCAGTGGATCACGGCAGTAGGACCGCTGGCGTTCAGTCTTGCCAAACCCTTGAACGACAAGAGCGGTGATGACACTCAGGTGTTCCAGTTCTCCCTCGGCCAGACCTTCTGATCGTCAGGGCCGGAGGGGGTGCGAAAGACAATGATAAACAGGAGAAATAACATGTTCCGATATTCCGTTGCAGCGATTCTGTCAATGCTGCTGATCGCATTCCCGGCTGCTGCCGAAACCAGAATAGGTGTGGTTGACCTTCGCCAGGCCTTGTTCTCGTCCAGCGATGCGCGCGCGTTCAGCGAGACACTGCAGAAAGATTTCGCTGGAGAGGAAGCCAAGGTTCGTGAAGCCCAGGAGGCCGCCCGCAAGCTCAAGGATCGGCTTGAGAAAGACGGTGCCATGATGAATGAGTCCGAGCGCCAACAGATGGCTGCTGAGTTCCAGGAGAAAGTTAAGGAATTCAATTTCCTCAAGCAGCGCCTGGACTCCACTGTGGCCAATCGCAAGCAACAGTTCCTCGAAGAAGCCCGCCCGGAGGTAGACGCAGCGGTTAAGGAGCTCTTGGAAGAGAACAATCTGGACATGATCCTGCCCAGCGAGGCGGTGGTGTATGTCAAGCCTGAAATGAATCTGACAGAAGAGTTGCTAGAGAAACTGGACCGCTGATACGGAGGGCCGGATAATGGCCCGCCCGGATAAACCTTGTGGAGCTGACAATGACAAAGCGTTCGTACCGGCTGGGCGACATTGCTTCTGAGCTTGGCGCGGAGCTCAAGGGCAATCCCGATACGGAAATCAACGGGCTTGCGACGCTTCAGGCGGCTTCTCCGGGCCAGATAGCCTTCCTGGCCAACCCGTCGTACGGTCGCTACCTGACGGAGACCAGCGCTTCAGCGGTTATACTCTCGCAATCGACTGCGGACCAGTGTCCTACCAACGTCCTGTTACTGGATAACCCCTACCTCGGCTATGCTCGCCTGAGCCATTGGTTTGACCCGGCGCCGGTTCCAGAGCCTGGTATTCACCCGTCGGCCGTTGTGGCGTCTTCCGCGAGGGTCTCGGATACGGCCTGCATCGGCCCTCAGGCTGTTATTGAGGCTGAGGCTGTCGTGGGCGAAAACGTTGTCGTGGGCGCCGGCTGTGTTATTGGAGCCCGGTGTCAGATTGGCGAGCAGACTATACTGCGTCCACGGGTAACCTTGGCCCACGATATCGTTATGGGTAAACGTTGCCATATCCTCAGTGGTGCGGTCATCGGTTCCGACGGTTTCGGGTTTGCTAATGAGAAAGGAGCCTGGCATCGAATAGCCCAGCTTGGCCGGGTCATTCTGGGGGACGATGTTGAAGTGGGTGCGAACACCACAATTGATCGGGGAGCCTTGGACGACACGATCATTGGCGATGGCGTGAAGCTCGATAACCTGATTCAGATTGCGCACAACGTCAGTATTGGTGATCACAGTGCCATGGCGGCGATGGTGGGTATCGCGGGTAGCACACGTATTGGCAGCCACTGTGTTTTTGGCGGCCAATCGGGTGTGGCAGGGCACCTTACGATTGCGGATCAGGTCCACCTGACCGGCATGACGCTGGTTTCTGGTGACATTCGGGAGCCCGGCGTGTATTCGTCTGGAACCAGCGCCGACAGCAACCGGCAATGGCGTAAAAATGCTGTGCGTTTCCGTCAGCTTGATGCCTTGGCGCGTCGGCTTAAAGAACTGGAAAAGAAAATGGAAGGCTGAGGCCGCTACTGATGATGTATATCGACGAGATCATGGAATACCTGCCCCATCGCTACCCGTTTTTGCTGGTTGATCGGGTAACAGAGCTGGAAAAAGGACAATTCATCAAGGGCTATAAGAATATCTCCCTTAATGAGCCTTTTTTTACCGGCCACTTTCCCAATAACCCCATTATGCCGGGCGTGCTGATCATCGAAGCCATGGCTCAGCTTTCAGGTATTCTCGGCTTTGTGACGGTTGGCCGGAAACCCTCAGACGGCGTGGTACAATACCTGGCTGGTTCCAGTAAAGCGCGTTTCAAGCGCCCCGTGGTGCCGGGGGACAGGCTGTGCATGGAGTCACAGGTTATTTCCGGAAAGCGTGGAATCTATAAATTCGAGTGCCGCGCACTGGTTGATGATGAAGTCGTCTGTGTGGCAGAAATATTGACCGCTGAGAGAGAAGTTTGATGGCGACAAAAGAATGGTCGGGAGTCCATCCTCAGGCGATTGTGGACCCCTCTGCCAAGCTTGCCGACAACGTAACGGTTGGCCCATGGAGCTACATAGGCCCGAACGTTGAGATCGGAGAGGGGACTGAAGTGATGTCCCACGTGGTCATCAAGGGCCCAACGAGAATCGGCCGCAATAACCGCATATTTCAGTTTTCCAGTGTCGGGGAAGAATGCCAGGACAAAAAATACGCGGGTGAGCCAACCACGCTGGTTATTGGTGATGACAATATCATCCGTGAGAACTGCACCATTCATCGGGGCACGGTTCAGGATCGTGGTGAAACCTGTATCGGCAATGGCAATCTGCTCATGGCCTACGTGCATGTGGCGCATGACTGCATTATTGGCAATAACACCATCCTGGCCAATTGTGCGACATTGGCCGGCCATGTGTCCGTTGGTGACTTCGCGATACTGGGTGGCGGCACCATGGTTCATCAGTTCTGTCATATTGGAACCCACAGCATGAGTGCTGGTGGAAGTATTGTGCTGAAAGACATCCCTGCGTACATCATGGCAAGCGGGCAATCTGCACAGCCGTTTGGTATGAACGTGGAAGGCTTGCGCCGCCGTGGTTTCAGCAAGGAGGTGTTGTTGGCACTCCGTCGTGCTTACAAGGTTATCTATCGTCAGGGCCTGACTACGGAACAAGCCGTTGAAGAGCTCGAAAAAGCCTACTCCGATATTCCCGAAGTTACGCCCCTGATCGATTCCCTTCGTGGTGCACACCGCGGCATCATCCGCTAACCAGGGAGTGAATGCCCCGGTGACGGACCATCACGAAAACTCTGTAGCCAGCACCCGCAAAGTGACTTTCGCCATCGTGGCCGGAGAGGCGTCAGGAGATATCCTCGGCGCCGGGCTGATCCGTTCCCTGCGGCTCAGGTATCCGAACGCGCGGTTTGTCGGCATTGGTGGCGATGAAATGATCGCGGAAGGCTTCCACTCTCTCGTTCCTATGGAACGGCTGTCAGTGATGGGGCTCGTCGAAGTGCTCGGGCGAATACGGGAGCTGTTCGATATTCGCGCACGGCTGATGAACTACCTGCTGGCGACACCGCCGGACGTCGTCATTGGTATCGACTCCCCGGACTTTACCCTGGGTATTGAGCGCAGGTGTCGTGATGCCGGTATTCCGACCGCCCATTATGTTAGCCCGTCCGTCTGGGCCTGGCGGCAAAAGCGGATCTTCACGATCGCCAAATCTGTCAATCTTATGCTTACCCTGTTCCCGTTTGAGGCCCGTTTCTACGAAGAGCACGGCGTGCCCGTGGCCTTTGTAGGGCACCCCCTGGCGGACCGCATTCCAATGATGCCTGATACAGCTGGTGCCCGTCAGTCCCTGGGGCTTCTGGAAGATGCGCCGGTGCTGGCCATTCTTCCGGGGAGCCGGGGCGGGGAAGTGGAGCGTCTGGGTACTCTTTTTCTGGAGGCCGCCCGTTGGATCCAGGGCAGGCGTCCGGATTTGCAACTGGTGATTCCTTGCGTAAACCGGGATCGGGAAAAGCAGGTTCGGGCACTGGTGGAAGCCCTGGACGTGAAACTGGCGGTGACCATTGTGCGAGGTCGTTCGAGAGAGGTGATGGCATCGTCCGACGTGGTATTGCTTGCGTCCGGAACCGCCACTCTGGAAGCCATGTTGCTGAAGAAGCCCATGGTGGTGGGTTACCGGTTGAGTCGTGTCAGCTATGCATTGGTCTCAAGGCTGGTCAAGGTGCCTTATGTGGCCTTGCCAAACCTGCTGGCCAAGGAACAACTGGTTCCGGAACTATTGCAGGATGATGCTTCGCCCGAGTCTCTCGGAGAAGCCGTGCTTGAGCGCCTTGAAAATGAATCCGAACGCGCCCGGTTGACAGCCGCTTTTTCACAATTGCATGAACAGTTGCGACAGGGGGCTGACGAGCAGTCTGCTGCAGCCATCTCCGCATTGATAGAAGGCGGAGCAGTATGAGTAAGCGCCCCTTACCGCCGTTTGAGTGCCAATATCAGGGGCGACTATTGGCCGGTGTGGACGAAGTGGGACGCGGGCCGCTGGTTGGGGCTGTGGTGACGGCCGCGGTTATCCTGAACCCGGAAAAGCCAATACCGGGCCTGGCGGATTCGAAAAAGCTGACGGACAAGCGCCGTGAGGCTCTTTACGAACAGATCATTGAGCGTGCAGTATCCTGGAGCCTGGGGCGCTGTGAGGCCGATGAGATTGACAGGCTGAACATCTTCCAGGCAACCATGGTGGCTATGGAGCGTGCCGTGGCGGGCCTGCATGTCGAGCCGGAATATGTACTGGTGGACGGTAACCGCTGCCCCAAATGGCGTTGGACCTCTGAGCCAGTGGTGAAGGGCGACAGCCGGGTGGAGGCCATCAGTGCGGCGTCCATTGTCGCCAAGGTGACTCGTGACAGGGAGATGGCTGTGCTCCATGAGGAATTCCCTGAGTACGGCTTTGCAGGCCACAAGGGTTATCCGACGCCCGTACACCTCGAAGCGCTTGGTAGATTGGGTGCAACCGCTCACCATCGTCGCTCATTCCGCCCGGTTCAGGAAGCGATTGATGCCGTGGGTTTGTACAGCCGCGCCGCGGATCAGGAACTGCAATATCCTGGCGACTTGTTTGAAAATATCGATTGACAGGTTCCGGTCGAATCCTTAGTATACGCGCACGTTGATCGGGGGAAGCCCCGGTAAACAACCAGTTTGATGCGGGGTGGAGCAGTCTGGTAGCTCGTCGGGCTCATAACCCGAAGGTCGTAGGTTCGAATCCTGCCCCCGCTACCACTTATAAAAAGCCGGTCTTTGACCGGCTTTTTTTGTGCCTGTTCGGTCTACTTCAGGATTTAGTTCCGCCCTGCATATTTTTCGACCCTTTTGCAACTCCTATCCAGTCGGCTTTCCTTAAATCTAATACTTTCGTACCAAAAATAACCGCCATTTATCGCCTTTCGGGCAAAAAATTGCCCGGTTAATCAGTATCCTCAGTTGCTTCATTACGGTTATCTGTCGAAAAATTGACAAAATCGTAACTTGGGAAATGACACCATTCACATCGATACTTGCCCACGTTTTATACAATTTAACAAATTCGGCAATTTATTGGTGTGAAATACATATGAAACGCGTCATCAAAGTGTCACAGGCATGGATTGCCGCGTTGTTTTTAGGATTGGTCCTCACAGGCTGTGGGGGCGGTTCTTCTGGTAGCTCAGAGAGCACTGCAGGTACAGGCGATAGCACGGGGGTTGGCTCAGGTGGTTCCGAGGGCAATCCACCACCGAGCGGTGGTGGCGAGGGAGTGGTTGACCGCTCGGCGTCGCTCAGCTGGAATGCGCCCACCGATCGTGAAAACGGCGATGATCTAAGTCCGTACGATTTGGAGCGCTACGTTATCAGGTACGGAACGGATAGGAATAACCTCGACAAACAAGTTCAAGTCGACAATGTCGGAGGCTTGGAAACGATGAGCTATGACGTTGAGAACTTGTCGGCGGGCACCTGGTACTTCACGATTCAGGTGGAAGATGTTGATGGCTTGATGAGCGCGCCATCGGCGCCGGTCAGCAAAACCATCTAGTTCAGACAACGGATCTCTGACATGAAGTGTATGCTCGGCCTTGCTGTTACCCCAATGGATGCGCAATCGGCAGTTTGAGGGTAAAGGCCGACCCTTCCCCGGGTCGGGAGCGAAGGGTTATTTCACCGCGATGCTTTTCGACCACAACGTTCACGAACGACAGCCCGAGCCCGGTGCCATGATTGCCAGACAGCTCGCTGCTTTTCTGGCGCTGATAGCGATCAAACAGGTAGGGGATTTCTTCCGGAGCAATGCCTTCCCCCTCGTCGCTTACAGTCAGGCACGCCTGATGGCCGGCCTGAAAAACCTGAATGTTGACGATCGATCCGGATGGGCTGTACTGCACGGCGTTGGTCAGAAGGTTGATCACGGCACGTTCAAGCAGTTCCGCATTTCCTTTCAGCCATAAATCCTCTGTTCCCTGAAGTAACAGCTGAATGCCTTTCTCGGCAGCCTGCTCGCTGACGCTGTCGCGGGCGTTCTCAACAATGGCTAAAAACTCGCACTCGTAAAAGCGGGTTTCGGTTAACTGTTCGGCCCTGGCAAGCTGCACGAATTCTTCAGCAAGATGATAACTGCGCTTCGCTAGCCGACCCAATTGGTCGAGCTGTTCCGGCTCGATATGGCCACGATTCCGCTTGAGCTGTTCGATCAGTGCAAGTTGTGAAACCAGGGGCGAGCGAACATCGTGAGAAATGAAGTCGATGGCCTCCCGGTGCTGGCGCTGTTGTTCCCTGAGTTCCGAGATATCCGATATGTTGGCGATAATGCCGTTCTGATCGCTGTCAGGCAGTGAAAACGGCGCGAAGTGAATCAGGAAATCCATATCGCGAATCCGTAGGTCCACTGTGCGGCTCTGAGCCAGCGTGAGGGTTTCCGAGACGGTTTCATGCCAGGGCGGATTGTCCCGTGGGTCATGTCCCTCCAGAAGTCTGGCCAGGGGCAGGCCGCTAAGGCTTGGCATGGGTTCACGAAACCATTCTTCAATGTGGCCGTTGGCAAAGCGGATAACGCCTAACTCGTCGGTTACGATAATGCCGTCCGGCATGCGTTCGAAGCTGCGCCTGATAAACCTCTGCATCTGACTCATGCGCTCGGTCGCCACGCGTACTCGCTCGATTCGAGCGGAGATGTTTTCCCTTGGCCCCGTTTTACGCACCGGCTCCTGGGTGCTGGACAGCGGCAAACGGCGGAGGTAGCGCTGGATGGCCTCCCGGCTCAGGTCGTTGGGCAGCTTGAGCCCGATTTTGTAGGTAACGCCATTGCGTATCAGGCTGACCCAGCTTTGGCCATCAATGTGATGCCATTGGCCCGGGGTGTCCAGTGGCGGGATATCATCGGCGGCCAGACCAGAAGACGTCATCACGTCATCACCTTCAGCTAACAGCCAGCCCTCTGGTTGAAGCAGGGCCTGGAAATGGCTGAGCAGTTGCGGTGGGTGCCTCAGTGACGGCTCTTCGAGGGTCATGGTGGGCCCGCGGGCAAGCTCGTCAAGCTGCCGGTTGAGGAAGCTGTTGGTCATGGCCAGCCGTAGTGCGCTGGATACGGGCAGCGCCAGCAGGGGAATTACGATGGCGTGGGAGATCGGTAGCCAGAGCTTGGCTCCGACCAACAGTAGCGCATGCAGGAGAGCCAATAAGCCGAGGCTCGTCAAACAGAGCAAAATGCTACGTGCCGGTCGCATGCGGGGTAGGGTGAACGACAATAGAGCGATGATAAAAACGGCGAGACCAATCGCAATAGGCTTCGATACCCGTGATATCAGTTCGTCTTTCACCAATGCGGAATAACTGTTGGCGTGGAACTCAACGCCGGACATGGGCTGATTGAGGCCCGAAAACGGGGTGGGCAGGATGTCGCCAAAACCCGGTGCGGTTGCACCCACAAACACGGTTTGCCCTTTGAAAGCATCCTTTGGGAATTGCCCATCAAGCACCTTGGTATAGGAGTGGGAAGGCAGCGTCCCGGCACCACCAGCCATTGGAATGGCGCGGTAGTGCTGTCTGACGTTTGTGTAGGGCGGCACACTGGATATTTCCGGGCCCGGTGACGGTGTATCAGAGGCCGCCAGTGCCAGGCTGGGCCATAGCTGATCGCCCAGGCCATTGAACAGATAAAGTCCTCGCGCCAAGCCGTCTTCGTCAAGCTCCACGTGGGCGTGCCCAAGCGTTGCAGCTGCGGACGCCAACGCAGGGGCGGGAAGTTGTTCGCTGATCAGGTAGTGCCGGGAGGGCGGTGACAGATGAAGCGGCAGGATGACGTTGCCGTGTTTCTGCATGGCGTTGGCCATTGCTTGGTCTGCCGGCGATGGTTCGGGGAACAGGATGTCGAAGACAATCGTTTTGGCGCCGGCCTGATGGAGTTTCTCAATGAGCTGTGCATGGGTTGTCCGTGGCCAGGGCCAGCGCCCCAGGCGATCCATGCTCAGTTCGTCAATGGCGATAACAACGACGTCATCGGCCGGTTCTGCGGGTGTTGCGGTGATAAGGGTGTCGTAAAGCCAGAAGTCCAGGCGCTCCGGAGCAGAGGTCGTCTGGAACAGTAGCAAAAATGTCAGTAGTGGCAGGCCCAGCGTCCAAGGTGTTGTTTTAATGGGAAACCAGTTCCGGGTCATGGGGCCTGCTGTCGGGTATCAGGAAATTGTGGGTTATTCCAGAAACAATTCCCTCCCTGGTCCCCACCGGCTTTCGAGCGGACCGTCAGAGAGGGCTTTCAGGCGAACAAAATACCGTCTTCCGGGAATGAGGCGCAAGGCCGCAGTGGTATCCGACAGCGTAGCCTCTTTGATGATGTTGTTAAATCCCGGTTCTTCAGACAGCTGCAGGCGATAATCGGTTGCAGTATCCACCCTCTGCCAGAATACCCTTACCTGGCTATCGACGTAGTTGACACTGATGATGCGAACCGGTGGCAGGGTCCCGTTCACGACCAGCGAGCGTGCCTCACTCGTGGCCACAGAATTGCCGCCGGCCTCGGTGACCACCCGCCAGTAGTATTGTCCCGGTGTCAGTGGTCGAGAAGGCAGTGCGCTTTCATCAGGCGCCCACTCGCTGGTGGCAATCGTGTTTCCAAAGTCTTTGTCCTCCGCAATTTCCACCCGGGCGACTTCGTTTTCGCCGCGCAATTGCCATCGGAACTCGGGCATGTCGTCGTTAACGGTCGCGCCTGGTTCCGGTTGTTCCAGTGCGGCAGTCCGGGCCTGTAGGTCGACTTCGAAAGACATGACGCCGGGCATGCCTGCCATGCCACGATTGTCGATGGCGGCAAGGTGAATCTCGTAGCGGCCATTGTCCAGCAGGTTAATATCGAAATCATTGTCGCTGACTTCGCTGCTGTTAATCCAGCGGCCGGACTCGGCATCAAAGATATCCACGCGATGGCTGTTGGCTCCGTTGGGCGTCCAGCTCAACTGTGCAGGAAGTTGCTTCAACTGCTGCGGCAGGGGGTTAATCTCCGGGGCTGGGGGCAGGCGACGGATGCTCATTCTGCCCACACCTGCGGTTGAAACGCTGGCGCTATAACCAGCTGGAATCCGGCGTGTTTGCCCCGGCGGGCCAAACGATACCTCGCCCTCGGTAACCCGTAGATCGGTCATGCCGGGCGCAGTCCTGAGGGTAAACATGGTGCCCCTGACTGCCGCCACCGCGGAGGGCGTTTCGATCTCAAAACGTGAACCGCCCTCGATCACGGGTTTCACCTGGGTTTCAATTTCGCCCTGATTGAGGCGCAGGCGGGTGTCCACCATGCCGGACTTCCCATACTGCGTCAGGCGATTGAAGGCGAGGCGGGAATGCGGTGATATCCGCACTACAGAGCCGTCAGCAAGTTCGATGGTTGCCGTGCCAGCCTGTGACCGGATTTCATCACCCACCCGAATCAGGGAATCGCTGGTCAGGGGGCGTTTGGTGCCGTCACTACCGGAAATCAGTTGCACCGACCCGGTCACCGAGTTGACCCGCGCAGGGTTGGGTTGGCGCTGAAGCCAGGCAAGGGGAATTCTCAGGTTGTCTCCACTGCCCACCTTGGCGGGGTTATCGATGCCGTTATGCTGTAGCAGGCGAATGGCGGGAATATCCTTGGACAACAATGCGTCAGCGATCTCCGCAAAATGTTCACCGGGTCGTACCGTATAGATCCACTCCGGCGTCGCATTGGATTC
>JGI24649J20148_1000041_pt1 | contig 23443 bp, 19 predicted proteins | sample MalvirmetagMSP81_FD_20148 | JGI IMG/M metagenome (IMG submission 20148)
TCAGGGACGGCCATCAGGTAGGTCACCGATACCAGGAACTGAACCACCTCGGTATCAGATACCGCCAGTGTGAAACTGATCACCCCGATCAGCATGACGCCGAGCACTGACAGTACCCAGGGGCCGGAACTGATGATACCGGCCAGGCCATAGGCCTCGAACAGGTTCAGGAAGCTGTCGCGCTTGAGGATGCGGCGAATCTCGAAACCGATGCCTGCCATTAGCCGTGCAGCCCCCTGTCGTAAATGGAACGGTAGGCCCCGAACATGCTTTCCAGGGTGTAGAACTTCTGTACCCGTTCCAGTCCCGCTTTTTGGGCCCGTTGCCATTGCTCCGGGTTGGACAGCAGCCGCACAGCCTCCCGCGCGGTCGCTTCAGGGTCGGCGATGGGCACCACGGCACCGCTGGCACCCAGTTTCCGGTCTTCGTCGCTGGCGCCTTCCAGCAACTCGCGGCAGGCGCCCACATCGGTGGCCAGGCAGGGCAGGCCGGCGGCGTGGGCCTCCAGGATTACCAGTGGCAATGCTTCGGAAATGGACGTCAGCACCATCAGCCCAAGCTGGGGAAGAATGTCGTTGACGTTCTGGAATCCCAGGAATTTCACTCGATGGTTGAGGCCCAGGCTATCCACCAGTTCCTTGCACTCACGCACGTAGGCTTCGTCCTCGTCTTCCGGGCCGACGATCCAGCCCTCCACGTCGGGAATGGTGTCGCTGACCGAGCGCATGGCACGGATAAAGGTTTTTATATCCTTAATGGGGACAACCCGCCCGACCAATCCCAGGACTTTCGGAATGCGGTCGGGGCGGGCTTTCCTGGCGTCATCGAAGCGGGTGGGTTCAATGCCATTGGGGATAATGCAGGTACGTTCGGGCGGTGCGCCGTCCTGAAACTGCCTTTGCTGGTTGCCCTGGTACAGCGACACAATCGGGTCTGCCTGCTGGTAGGCCAGGCGCCCCAGGGCCTCGAAAAAGCGGATCCAGAGTCTGCGAATATACCCCAACTGCTCGTTCAGCGTACCGCTGACCTGGTCTGTGGGGTCGTGAATCCACTGGGCCTGGGAAAGGTCAATCTTACGCTCCTTGGTGTAGATGCCATGTTCACTGAGCGCAAAGGGGATGCCCCGCTGCTCGCTGGCGATGGCGCCGAGCAAGCCTGCATAACCAGTGGAAATGGAATGCAGCATGCGCACGGCCGGCATCTTACGGGCCACCTCTGCGAGCTGGAACAATGGCGCGTGCATAATACGGATGGACCAGAAATAGTCGACAAAAGACGGCTCGGTGCAGTATTTGCGGTAGTTTTCGTCAATCATTTCCCAGCTTTCCTCACTGTAGAGGAAGTCGTCACGGCTGATTCCCTGCTTCTGACCCAGGTCGGCAAACACCTTTTGGAGGATATCTGGCGGTACGGGCTTTTCGGACTTGAACTGTTCGTGCAGGCATTTTTGAGCTTCAAATGCGGCCTTGTTGCCCCGCCTTGGCCGGGGTTTTCCAGCGGCTTCAGTGTCCATCAGGTAGTGGCATTCCAGATGAGTGACATTGTCTGGGAGAACATACTGTTGTTTGCCGTAATGCGCGCGGTCGCCGCCCAGAAAGATCAGGGCGAAGGTGTATTCCGGAAGACCGGTAATGACCTGGTGCACCCAGGAGGAGACCCCACCGCGGATGAACGGATAGGTGCCTTCCAGCAACAGGGCGATGTCAGCTTTTGGGGTTACGCTGGTCTGATGTGATGTCATAGCCATGACTCTATAACTGGTCGGTTGGCGGGGTGGAAACGCTCCGGGGGATAGGCTGATAGATGTTGGCGCACCTGATCAAAGTCCCGGCGCAGGTACGCGACTTCCCCGAGGTAGGGCATGATCAATTCCGGTGACGAGCCGCCGGCAAGCGCCGAATGGAAGGCCTCTTCCGCGTTGTCGATGTTACCCAGGGCCAGCTCCACACGGCCAAGCAGACGCCAGTCGTTGTGTTGGGAGCGGCGGGCCACCAGTCGTCGTAGCAGTTTTCCTGAACTGTCCAGGTAATATTGTCTTAGGCCACCCTGAGCCAGGCCCAGATAGGCCATCTCCCACCAAACCTGTGCCAGCCTCCGTTGAAGGGAAACACTGGTCAGGTCGTCGGCGCCCTGCAGTGACTGCTGGAGAGTGCCCGCCCGCTGGGCCAGGGTCTTTTCCTTTTGCTCCAGCATGGAATAGGCCAGCAACCGAACATCGTCAGACGGATCTTTCAGGGCTTCACTCAGAATTTCAATGGCGTCCCGGTCGTTCATCTGGCGAGTGGCCATCAGCGCTTCCAGGCGTTTGTCGGTGCTACTGGCCTCGCGCAGCACCTGGCGAAGGCCGCCCTGGCTATATACCACCTGCAAATCCATATCGATCGGCTGGAACGGCAGTTCGGGGATGTCCACTTCCTGCCAGGGTATGTCGCGACTTGAACGTGGCAGATACAGTGCCAGCAACATGCCCAGCACCAGACCTACGCTGCCAATGAAAGGGATGGCAAACTGCAGCGTGAACAGAAAGACACCGGTGATAATGGGTTGCCCGCGATAACGCGACGGCATCAGCGGTAGCAGTATCAGGGTGAGCAGCGCACAGGCAATGGCGTGGGCGACCAGGTAAGCGGCCAGCTCAAGATTGCCCGCTGTGGGTGAGAGCAGACCGGTGACGCCGCCGGTTTCCAGCGCCAGTGCAAGCAATGCAAACCAGCTATTGACCATGGCTGGTTACTCCCTGATTGTCGAACAGGAAGGCCTGCACCCATTCATCGGCCTGGGCCCAATTCCGGATTTGCAGGGTTTGCGGTGTCACCAGATCACTGGCATGTAACCCCAGCTGTTCCCTCAGCCCGTCGTCCAGCCTTTGTAGATAGCCGGCCAGGCCGAGTTCATCGGTGAGCGGCATCAAAACAACAAGGTAGCGTTGGTTGCCAGTCTTATGCTCGGCAACCACATCGAGGCCGCGGCGGACTTTCTGAATATGGTCGGCGATCAACTGGCCGTTGCGGTTGCTGGCTAGCGGCAAGCCCACCAACGCTGCGGGGAGGTTGAAAAGTTCTGCATCGCGGCCCACTCGGGCCAGATGGCGTTGGAAGGAGCGCCATTCCGAGGAACCACCGGCATCTACTTCTGCCTGCTCTTGGACGATGTCTGCCATGTGGCCGGCCAGGATCGCCAGGAGTCGCAATGAGCGCGCCTCGAAGCTGAAAAAGGGCATGGCTTCGATAACGCACACGCCGATAAAGCGATCCTCGGAATCGATCAGGGGAATGGCTGCCAGCAGATCGGTGTCGAGGTCGCCTATACGCTGGCGGAACTCAGTCTGCACGGAAACCAGTTTCCGTTCCGCCAGTGTGTGCAGAAGGAGGGGATCTTTCTGATCCATTTTGCGAAAGCGACCGACTGTTGCCAGGGGTTCCGGTTCGGGGACGCCTTTATTGATGGCATAGATGCCGGCAATCTGCAGTTGCCCGTAACGCACCAGTAGTTGGAGCATCGATGAGGCCGTCTCCTGATTCAGGCCCGCCTGACCGGCATCGCCAATCTGTGCGTACAGGCGTCGAAGCGCTTCTCTCAGGCTGCTGGAACTGCCGGCCAGTTGTTGCTCCAGTCGGTCATGGGAGACTTTGAGCAGATAGTAGTTGCGAGTGAACTCTTCCAGGCGGGAGCCTCGGTAGTCATTGCTCGCTTCCAGCTTTTGCTGCTGGCGGCCCCAGTAGTCCCGAAACTCACCCGCCAACAGGCTGATGCCGAGCACCCCAATGGTCCACACGTAGGGAAAATCCCGTGCGCCGCCGGTAATTTCGAACCGCAGGTGGAAACCCAGGGCTGCGATGATGATCAGGGCTGAAATCAGCGCCATGAAAAAGCCGTACCTCAGGCCCACCAGCAGCGGTCCCAGCACTGGCCAGGGAAAGTTCCCCGTCAGATAGAACGGATCATCCGGCCGGTGCCAAACGCTAAACGCCAGGAAAAACGCGGTAATCAGCAGGGTTTCCAGCCACTTCAGGGCAATGGGCACCCGTACCTTCTCGCCCGTTATCTGCTCTGCTTCGTCCATAGTGAACCCTGTTGCTCAGGCGGTGTTATTGGCTTTCGGTCAGCGGCATGGCGTTGGCCAGCTCGTCCAGAACCTTGTGGGCTGCCACGCTGAGGCTTTCGCGGCCCCACCCTGTACGGGCCGAAGTGCCGGACCAAACGACGCGATTGTTGTCTGCGCTGCGTATCTCCAGGGTAATGCCCACGGCGGGCTCGCCATCCAGCCCACTTTTGTAGCGCCACTCTTCAACGGTGCCAGTGAACAGGTATTCAGCATCATTGTCACGGGCAGAGGCCAGGGCCGTTTGCTGCCGTTCGCTGCTTTCGTACAGCAGGGGGTTGCGATCGTCCGGCAGGTAGAGAGTAACGTTCTCGCTGCCCTTGGCTCTCAGGATTGCTGACAGCACACTGGCGGCCTGGTCTCCGGCCTGGGGAGTCTGTGACAGGTTAATCAGTGGCAGCACTGCAAACTGTCCGTCCTTTGGAATCGGCGAGCCTTCCTGGCTCTGAATAACCGAACAGCCCGCCAGAAGTAGCAGGGTGAGCCAGAGGCTATGGCGTAGTGTTTTCATAACGGTCTCCTTCAGCGACCAGGGTAAATCGTGTATGTGAGATTGAATTCGGTTCGGCCGTTGCCGTCCAGCCCTTCCGACGACCAGCGTCCGGACAGGGCCAGTTCATCATCCCCCAGCACTCGCCAGCCCAGACCCACTTCCACACCGACTTCCGCTGTCGAAGTGGATAATACATAACCGGCGTCCAAACCGAGAAATGCGCGGGGGGAGGGCGTCGAGCGAGACAATGCATGCGGTGAGCCATGGAACCAGCGTGTGCCGACGCCGATACGTTCGTATTCCTCGGTCAGCAGGCTGGCAGTTTCCAGTGGCTGATCCAGTGCTGCAAGGGTGGATGCGGGCAGGGTTTCGGCCAGTGATAGCTGCTGGTTGCGGTAGCCCGCGCTGAGGATCCAGGCGGGGTCATTGCTGAAAATGGTGTAGGTAGCATTCAGATCCAGCCCGTAGCCGTCCGCCAGTTGATCGTTTTCCAGGCTGTCGACCGTCAGTTGCTCAAGTTGGGCGTTGAGGTTGAGCCGCGAAAAGGGTGTATAGCCCGCGCTGACGTAGGCGCGGTCGCGGCGGGTCAGCCACCAGGCTTCGGCGCTATTGGGGGTGCGTTCCTGAAAATGATAACCGGCGCCGAGGGCAATGCGGTCAGACCATTGCTGGTTGAAGGCGGCGCTGATGGCCAGATCGTCCTGCTGGTAGCGTGGCAACCGGCTGGCCGATAGCGACCAGGTGCTATTGCCTGAGCGCCTGTCCACCTCGAAAGAGGTCTCTGTTTTGCGCCCGGGGGTGCTTATCAGGCGCCCGGAACCGTCCGCCTTGAGGGTGTTGGCAGACAGTTGCCAACGAAACTCGTCTTCGCTGAACTGGCCGGTTATCCCGCTGCGCTGCACGGTAAAATTACCCAGGTTCTGCCAACGGCTACCCAATTGAACAGCGCGGTTGAAGGTCTGATGTAGGTTCGCTGTGTCCTGCGTCGTTACCCGTTGCTGTTCTGCCGTCATCGGGCTGTTTAGCCGATCAAGCTGACGGACATAGCGGTCGGCCTGTTGTTCACGGTTTTCCGGCGCAGACCGAAGCGTTTGCCCAATGCGTCGGCGCACCGCTTCGTTTTTACCTTCCGGTGCTGGTAGCAGGGCTTCGGCGACCAGCGTGTCACCCTGGTTAGACGCGAAATACGCCAGAGTTTCGCGGAAACCCGTCTGGTCAGGGTCGTCGCCTTCGCCGCTGCGGGGAAAGGTCGCCAATGTCTGCCAAGCCAGTCTGAGCAACCCTTCTTCACTGTACACTGCAAATCGATTGGCCCGGTCGGACGGCGATTCCCGCAATTGCGCCGCCGCCTTTTGGCGCAGGTTAGTTGCGGCGCCGGGTGCGCCTGTCTGCTCCAACAGTCTTGCCGTGGCCAGAAGCCAATCGATGTCATCACTGCGGGTTTCCATACCCTGACGAAACCAGTTCAGAGCCTGTCTCGGCTGGCCCAGGGCACTGTAACCGTAGGCCAGGACCGGGTAGGCGGCGGGAGATGGTGTATTACCAATTCGGGCCAGCAGGGCTTTGAGGGTGTCGGCGAACCGTTCCGCATTGGCCAGTTGCAGCCAGGCCCAACTGATCATCAGGTTTTCGTCGTCGGGCGCTAGCTCCCAGGCAGCGCGGTAGGCATCGTTCGCTGCCAGGACCTCGTCGTTGCGTTGGTGAATCAATGCCCGAAGTGACCAGTAACGCGGGTTTTTGCGGGCAGCGGGCACTTTCGCTCGCCAGCGTTCGAGGGTTTGCTCCAGTTCCTGCCATTGCCCGAGAGCCAACTGGTACTCAGCGATAGCGGCCAGGAACCGGGGTTCCCCCGTTTCGAGGAAAAGATGTTCACTCAATGACAAGGCTCTTGGGTAGTCCTCAAAAAGGGCTGCCAGGTTGAGCAGGCGCTCCTCCAAATTCGGCGTAAGCTCGCCGTCGCTTTTGGCCAGGATACTTTCATAGTCCCGCTGTAGGAGGTCGGTTCTGCCCAGGTTGCTCGCCAGGTCCATCCGCATGATTTGAACCGTCTCGGCCAGTTGCGGGTCTTGCGGCTCGAAATCCAACAGCGCCAGCGCCTGTTCAGGTTGCCGTGTGCGCCAGTAAAGAGAGGCCAGTTGTATGCGGTCGGCGTCGGATAACCGTGGCTCGTTTTCCAGCAGTTCAATGGCTGCGGGGAAATCACGCAGGTTAACGAGCAGCGTCAGCAGTCGTTCCCTTAGCCTGTCGGACTGGGGAAACCGTGATCGGCCTTCCATTAACCATTCCCTTGCATCATCGAAACGCCCGGCACCCACCAACGCCTCGGCAAGGGTGATATAGCCATCCGGTTGCAAACGCTCCTGCCTGGCTCCCTCGGTTAACAGCGTCCGCAATGTGTCCCACTGGAAAAGTCCGCGAGCCAGATCCACGGATCGTTGGAAGGCCTGTGTGGAACCGGTTTGCTGATAGAGCGACACCCAGACAGGCAGAGCTTCCTGCGGCAGGCCGTTCCACTCGAACACTTCAGCAATGGTTCTCCGATCTTCGCGAGTGAGCCTGCCTGGTGTTTTCTGTAGTCTCCGTACGGTATTGAGCGCCGCTATCGGGTTTCCGACGGCGAGTTGGGCGGCCAGCAATTCTCGCTGGTACTCCGTGTTGCCGGGATGTCGGTCCGCCCGTTGCTGAATCCAGGTGGTTTCATCCGACGCTGACCCAGCCAGTCTTGCCAGTCGGATACCTTCGGCCAGCGCGGGTTCCGACATCCCGTTGTCTGTGAGTTTTTGCTTGAAGAGTGCCAGCGCGGCTTTCGGGTTGCCGCTGGCGAGCTCCAGGCGAATGATATTGTCGATGAACCCACCGCGGGCCTCGGGGCGGACGGTGCCAATATAAGGGCGCAAGGTGGCTGCAGCTGTACCGGGCCGGGACTGTGCTTCCTCCAGCCGAGCGATTTCACGGGCCAGTTGAAGCCGCTGATTGGGACTGGTCATCTGCGCCTCAATGCCTTGCAGCAGTGCCAGATAACGGGGCTGGCTCAGCCAACTGGCAGCGGGCCTTAACAGCTCCAGAATGCGTTCCGGCTCATAGGGTTGGCGGACCAGTGCCTGGGCGTCGGCAAAGAGTTGGTCTTTCCGGGCCTCCCGCTGCGGGCCTTCGGGGATCGCAAACAGACGTTGTGCCTGTAGTTCCAGGTAGTACGTAAAGGCCTCCTCCGGCACAGGCTGTTGCGACATCAAGGGTGCCAATATCTGGTCTGCGCGTTCCAGTTGGCCGGTTGTGCCCAGGGCCCGCGCCAGGCTGAGGCGTAAGGGAACGTTGTCTGAATCTGAACGCAGCAGCACGTCCAGATAGGCGATGGAGAGGGCGTCTGGCGTTTCCAGGTAGTCCGGGTTCTCGAACACCGCCTGCCGGGGAAACAGCAGATACAACGCCAGCGCGATAAGCGCCCCCATAAGGACCAGCGCCGGCAAGCTGAAAAAGGACTCCCTGTTCCGACGCATAACGCTATTGGCACTCCAGCATCAGGGATTCCGTTTGCCGGCCGGTGAGAGCAATCCGCACTTGTCCGTCCGCCTGGCTCATCCGCGCTGAACCATCGCTGGTGGTGCACCGGTTGGTTCCCGCAAGGCTGAATTCCACGTTCCGGTGGCTTTGCAGTCCGAGTGTTATCCGCCATTTTCCGGCTACCTGCTCGCGCTGCCATTGGGTAAGTACGCCATTGGCATGGGCCAGCCACGGACCTTTCGGGGCAGTGTCGGTCAGGAACAGATGAGGCGAATCACCGGTCAGATGTACGTAGCGCTGGTCGGCGACATCGTGGAAACCAGCGACGCCTGTGCTTTTTACCAGGTCGGGAAACAGCTCCTGTGTAACAGTAACGGTATGGGGCTGGCCAATGCCGCGCCAGCGCCAGCCGCCGTCGTCCCGGAGCAATGCCGAGTAATAGAGTGTTTGTACGCGCTCGGCGTAGTCGCTGAGATAGAGCGGCGTGACGGGTTGATCAAGGGCGTATTTGTAGATCTCGTGCAGGGCTCCCAGGGCCTCGGGTTTGGTGCCCGAATAGAAGTGGTAGTAAATGCCCATGGGCTTCAGCCGGCCCTTGTCCTCGAGAATTCGGAAGGTGTTCGTCACATTACGAAAACCATAATAAGGGCCTGTCCAATCGTTAGTGTAAACGTTTTCGTTCATTACCGGTGCGTACACTTGTAGCTCATCGCCCACTGGCCGGGCGTCGGGCCAGGTTGCCGCCAATTCGGACGCATAGGGCAATGGCTTGGTGTTGCCGCCATTAACGTTGACCAGGCCCGCTTCCCGAACCCGTTTCAGGGCGTTGGCGCCGGGCCGGGCGTCGCCTGTCCATAGGAAGACCGACACGGGCTTGGCCGCCGGGGCCAGGCGTTGATTAATGTAACGGACAGAACCTTCGATTTCGCGTTCAAGCGAAGCCTGGTAATCCGGGATGTTCATGAAATAGCCATACAGTGTGTTTTCAAGCCTCGGGGCGGGGCCACCCTCGATCGATTGCCAGAAGAACGGATGACTGTAGGTATGAGATGCAACTTCCACTGAATTTATTCTGAATATGGCCCTGGCAATGCGCTCTGCCTCTTCACTCGCGCGTGGGTATAAGCCCTTGGGGGAAACTTCCGCTTCAATGACCGAAACGGTGTGGGGCACCTCATACCGCGACAGAATCTCATCCTGGATAACCTGGGCGCTCAGCGGGCTGCCGGGAAACTCCCCCCGCGAAACGAAGCCATCGCCGTCAATGTGGGCAGTGAGTATGCGGCGGCCATTTTCAGTGGTGGTGTCAATCACCGGCATGTCAGGTGTACCGAAGGCCTGCTGGATAAACTCGAAGGGATTGAACAGCCAGTAGGCTTCGTCGTCGGGCCCGGTTTCGAACAGGTAGGGCGCCGACGCCACGCCGCCCCTGTTATGAGTGTAGATGGCCGAGAACCGCTGGCCCTGTGCGTCGGTGATGGTCAGCCAGGGCGTGTGTCCTTCTACTTGCGGCATGGCTTGTGTGGTCAGGGAGGGCAGCCGCCCACCTTCGAAATTGGTCACCGACGGGTGTGTACGCTCATGGTTCAGAGGCGCAGCGGGCACCGCGGTACTGTTGGCCGCCATTACGCCGCTGCACGCCGGGTTACCGGGAATCAGCCCCATCAGCACAACCGGTATGCCCTTGTCCTGTTGCTGGGCAAGCCATGAACAAAGGCCGCTGTGGCGATCCCCGGTTTCCCACCACACCAGGATACCTGCGTACCGGTCTTCGGTGGGCTCCGTTGGCAGTGTCTCTAGCGCGGAATGGTACTGTGGGATGAATCCGGAACGCTCCAGGACAATGCCACCAAAACGATGGGCAGCGCTTCGGTCCATATTGAATTCCGGCAAGTCATGAATCACCAGGACATGGCGTTTCACCTGCGCTGGTTGGGACGGGCTGAGGCGATCAAGGGCCGGGTTAGCTACCCAGGGCACAAAACCGTCGCGACGCAGCTGGCCTGCTAGTTCCTCGGCCTGGGAAGCGCCCGCGACGTAATCGATGGCAATCATGGGCATGTCAGGTCGCGCCTCACGCCAGCGTTGTAGCTGTTTGTCCAGCCACTGCCGGTCTGTTTCAGAGACTTTGTAGTAACGTTTGTCCTTGGCGTTGTAGCCATTACGCCAGGACTCCAGAGCAAGCCCGTCGACCTGGCCGATAACGCTGTCCGGCAGGTGGAAGCCGCGGTTGAGGATGATCTTGCCGTTCGGGTGCCTGGCGCGGATGTCTGAAATCAGTGTTGTCTGGGCTTCTGCGAAGGCTTGCATTTGCGCTTCGCCATTGGCGGCAAGCGTAAAGCTGTCCAGGGTATCGAGAAACACCCCCTGAAAGCCGCGTTTGAACGCCGGGTCAATGAGGTTGTCCAGCAGGAAGGCGCGGACTTCGGGGTTGCGCAGATCCAACACAGCGCTTGACCAGGCCGGGTTCTTGCCGATTAGCCAGCCCTTCTGCAGATTCCCGAACAGGCGATGGCTGCGTGCCATTTCTCCCACGCTGACGTAGGCAATGGGAGCGGTGTCGGCCTTGGCCAGTAAGTCGACACGCGCGTCGCTGGCCTGGTCCTGTTGCAGCACCACCCAATCGTAGGCCATCAAACTGCCTATTGGCGCTTCGTTACCATAATAGAATGCGATGTTGGGCGGTTGACCCACGGCATTGGCCGAACCGAAGAGTAACAGTAGGGCGACTGCAAGAAGCTGAAGCAGAGGGTGTCGTCTTATCATGTGGGACCGGAATTAGGTAAAGCAGCGACTGAATGATGCGCACAGAGTCATCGCGAATGAGTAATACGTTGCTAATCTAGTATAGATGACAGACTGCAAGCACTCGATTTTCCGAACATTTTGTAATGTGAGAATAGCGTTATGACCTCCGTGAAGAACGGCATCCCCCTGTGGTGGCTGGCCATGGCCGCCGTGCTGACGCCGCTGGTTACCATTCACACGACTTTCGCGGTGTCGGTGCTGGAGGGACATATTTCCTGGTGCATTCCGTACTGGGACAGTTGCACGAGCATCAGCCGCACCGGCCGATACGGTACCAGCTATTTCATTTTCAAGGGCACCATGTTGCCGGCGGCGATTCTTGGCATTCTGTTCTGGATTCTCAACGGTCGTTGGTTGCTGCAACTGGGTGCCACCAGCCGCGGTCGGCCCTGGGTCCCCTGGTTGGGCTTTGTCGGGTGTACGTCGCTGGCAGCATACACCTTGGCGCTCGGCCACGAAGGAGACGGTTTCAACCTGATTCGCCGGATTGGTGTCGTGCTGTATTTTTCGCTGACGTTCATCGCGCAGCTGCTGATCAGCTCGGCACTGAAGGGGCACCCGCGTTGGCACGCCCAAGGCCGGCGATTGTTGCGGCTGTGTGGGCTGATACTGGCCGTGGGTATTCTATCGGTGATTCTCACCGCCGTTGTGCCGGAGGTGTACAGCCAGATAGATGATGCCTTCGAATGGGGTTTGGCGTTTCTGATCAACCTTCATGCGATATGGGTCGCGGTATTGTGGAAACGGAGTCATTTTCGGGCGAGATTGTGGGCGGAGTGATCCGGTGACTCAAAGCGACATCAGTCCGCGAACCAGTGCCGCCACACCGGCAATGGCGGCGATGCCGAGAATGACCGGCCGCAGCCCGTCAAAAGGCATGCGATGGACCAGCTTGCCTGAAAGCCAGAAGCCGATGAGAACCCCCGGGAAGGTGACCGCAAACAATTGTAGTTCCCGCTGCCCCAGGTAGCCGGAGACCATCAGGGCGGCAATACTGAAAAAACTCGCCACCAGGAAAAAGGCCGACATATTGGCCCGCACCAGCGGACCCTTTTCGTTTTGGTAGATCAGTGCAATGGGTGGGCCGCCGACGGCGGTAATGGTTCCCATGTAAGTCGAGGCGGCACCGGCCAGGATGCTATTGCGAGCGTTCAGGGCGGGGCGCAAGCCGCCGGCGCTCAGTAATACGCCAATCAGGATCAGAACGCCGAATGCCAGTTCGAATCCCGTGGGTGAAATCAGCATCAGAGTAATTCCAGCCAGGATCATGCCGCCAACGCCACCGCCAATGGCAAAACGCACTTCGCGGACCTGCAAGGCGCCCCGGTTCCGCAGTAGCATGAGAATTGTCAGTATCACGGCGTTCAAAACCAGCGGCGCCGGTATCAGCATGGGGCTGATCAGGAACAGCAATGGTGCCGCCAGCGTACCGATACCATAACCTGCCACCCCTTGCAGACAGGCACCGGCCAACAGAGCCAGGTTGGCAAGGAGTATTTGCAACAGGGAGAGGTCAGTCACAATAGGCTACTCGATCAGGTAAATTGATGCTTGTTGATAGCACAGCCACAGGGCAACTAAAACTGTTAAAATGAACCATTTACGTGTCCTGGGTCCGCCGGGTCCGTGAATGGCAACAACTGGCGATGAGGACGACCCGATGGCTGCAGAGATTACCCTGTACGATTGCCCCTGTGGCAGCGGCCAATCGTACAGCGCTTGCTGTAAGCCATGCCATGAGGGCAAACCGGCATCCTCACCGGAAGCCCTTATGCGATCTCGCTACAGCGCGTTTGTGCTGAACCTGACAGATTATCTGAAAGCCACATGGCACATCAGCACCCGGCCCCAAAATCTTGAGCTGACCGATGCGCCAAGGTGGGTATCGCTGCAGGTACTGTCGTCCGATGAAGGCGCACACCAGGGCGCGGTGCACTTTCGCGCCCTTTACCGGGCAAGCGACGGCTGGGGGTATCTGGAAGAAAACTCCCATTTCATTCGCGACGATGAGTGCTGGTATTACGTGTCGGGTGAAACCCGCGAGGGCACCCTCAAGCCCGGCCGGAACGAATCCTGCCCCTGCGGAAGTGGCAAAAAATACAAGGCCTGTTGTCTGTGAAACCTACCTCGCCCGATGCAGCTAAGGGAGTGGGCTTCGGCCTTGCCGCCTATACCTTGTGGGGCTGCTTCCCGATTTATTTCGCCCTTTTCGAGGGTGTGCCGTCCTACGAAGTGCTGGTTCACCGGATTGTCTGGTCCTGTGTGTTCCTGGCCATTGTAGTGAGCTTCCTGGGGCGTTGGAAACCCGTCATGTGCTCCAGGCGAGCCTGGGGTATTTCCTTACACCCCTGGTGAATGTAGGCCTGGGAATGCTCGTGCTGCTGGAGAGCATTTCCCGACTACAAATCGTGGCGGTTGCATTGGCGACCATCGCCATTCTTTATCAGCTTTTTCTGTTGGGTGTGGTGCCCTGGATTACCCTGGTGCTTGCGTTCAGTTTCGGCACCTACGGCCTGCTTCGAAAGCAGGTGGAGCTGGATGGCCTTTCCGGCCTGTTTGTGGAGACGCTGCTTCTGTTACCCGTGGGACTGCTGGCTCTCGGGTTGCTGGGTTCCGTTGGAGAATCTCACTTCACTGACAACATCACCATTGCGCTGCTTCTGATGTCCAGCGGTATCGTCACGGCCATCCCCCTGTTGTTTTTTGCGGGTGCAGCCCGCCGGCTACGCTTGGCGACGGTGGGCTTTCTGAAGTACATCAACCCCACGCTGCAGTTCTTCATCGCGCTGTTTGTGTTTGATGAACCAATGAGCGGTGAGAAGCTGGTTAGTTTCGTGATGATCTGGGTGGCGCTGGGGCTTTATTCCTGGTCGGCCTGGGTGGGGCGAGGGATGAACCAAACCCCCAAGTAGTGAAGTGTCAGCCAATGTTACCAAGGAACAGTAGGTTATCCCGTACGCGGCTTTTTTCCTCGAACAGGTTTGAGATCAGCGTGTTCAGGCCCGCCACCGGCGACAGCATGTCAGGCTCCGTGGCAATGCTGTTGCGAAAGTCCAGGAGCATATCAATCTGCACGTGCAGGTCCTGGAAGTCACCGAACCGTTGTTGACGATGCTTTAATTGCCTGAGCATGTCGCGAAACGCCGGTTTGTCCAATTCGGCCAGGTAGCGTATGCGTTTCAGCCGTTTGCGCAGGGTGTGGAAGTGATCGTCCGGGGACTGTTCGTTCAGTTGCCGCGCCAGATTGTTGTGCTTGTGGGTGTGCTTTTTCAGGGCTTTCCGGATGTCTTCGGTGGCCAGTTCCCGGGTTACCTTCGGAAGGTGGCGGGACGTGAGAAGTTGATACCACTCATCCATGTCTTTGCGGTATTGCCTGCCGTTCAGTTGTTTGGTCAGTTTCTGGTGTTCAACCTCCGCCAGGTTGGCGAAATGGCTGCGGGCGCCGGAGCTCACCAAGGCTACATGAGTATCTCCCTCTAATGGCCATTGCGCCAGGTTGCTCAGTAATACGTGGAGGTTCCTGAGCCGGCTGGTGGCTTGGCCATGTCGCTTCAATGCCTTGACGGCCTTGCGTAAATCGCCGTCACCACTGATTTCGATAGCCGCTTCGGCGATGGCCCGGCTGCGGCGGATGGCAATGCGATACTGATACAGAAATTCGTCGTCGTACCCCTGCAATACGCCCGGTTCCAGATCCCTGATGCGTTGATACTGATGTAACAGCGACTCAGGGATATGCCCTGCAAGGGGCGAGTGCTCATCGATGCAGATTTTCTTCCGTTTGCGATGAAACTGCTCGTAGCTGACGTCTTTTGGCGTCAGGAACCTTTCAAGCCGGCCCTTGTTTTTGCCGATTTCGTGCCAGTGTTCTATTGGCAGCGCAATGTGCATATAACTGCAAGTGGGGAAAGCTTCTGGAGCGTGCTTTAACAGAAAGCCCGCCAGTTCCTCCAGCGCTGGGTTGTGGCCAATCAGCGTAATGCTGTCTTCGTCCCGGTCGCGCAACCAGTCGAGCACGACCTCATGGTTAAACGTATAGAGAACAGGTGCCGGATGGATGGCGTGATGATGGTTGCAGGGGATCAGGCCTTCCAGGGTCTGTCGGGCGTGGGCTGCATTACTGTAGTACACCGATCCATCGAACGCGCCGTCTGCACGGATTGCCCTGCCCATGGGGGGCAGCTGTTTCAGGCCCCGGTTATTGAGGGGGCGCTGGTGATCAAAAAGGCCGTCATCGGCCAAGCTGGATTTGGCGTGGCGAATCAAATAGAGATTTTTCATCCATGCCCCTGACGCTGGCTTTCATTGGACCAGGCTTGATGAATCGGACGTTTGGAACTAGATCTTTAGTCTAACGCTGGTTCAAGTCCATCAGCTACCGGTCGTTAATACTTTAAACAACAAAAGCAAATACCTGAATGAGTTGTGGCAGTGTTATATCCCCAGTACGCACACACCGGTATTACAAACTGGAACATACCCCTGGTACCCGGTTGTGGATAATTACGCCGAATATTGACCTTTTACGGAGAAGTACCTGATGACATTGCTGAGCCGGTTACGCATACGGTCCCGTCTTCTGCTGGGCGTTCTGGTCCCGGTGGCAATAACGGCGGCAACCCTTGCCTGGATTACGGTCGCCCAAATCAAGAGCAGTGGTGAGGCCGAGCTTGAACGCCTGGGAGCGAGCTTGCTTGAGGCAAGAAAGGAAGGTGTAAAGAACCTTGTGGACACGGCGCGCTCTCTGGTTTTGAATGCCAAGAACAATTCGGATTTTTCGGAGAGCGAAGCGAAGAAAGAGGCACGGAAGCGTCTACGTTCAATCAGGTTCGAGGGCGGAAACTATGTTTTCGCGTACGCTCGCGACCTGGAGAATTTGGCCTACGCTCCCGACCCTTCCCGCGAAGGCCCCACAATCAACCCAGACGTACAGAAACTGGTTCGGTCGCTGTTTGACGCAGCCGAAGAGGGGGGCTTTTTCGGTTACGACTGGCCCAATCCGGAGTCTGGCGAGGTGGAACCAAAGGTGTCTTATTCCACCATTATCCCGGAATGGGATTGGATGATTGGCACTGGCGTTTATGTCACCGACATTGAACGGGTCGTTTCTGCTGCACGCGCGGATATTGAAGCCGAGATTGCTGAAACCCTTGGTTTTATCGTTTTGGTTACCTTGGTCGTTGTGATTATCGCACTTCTTATCGGAGTGTTTGTGGGCCGTACGGTGACAAAACCGTTGAACACCGTGATTGCCATGATGAAGGACATCGCCGAGGGTGAGGGCGACCTCCGACACCGCTTGCCGGAGGAAGGAAACGACGAGCTTGCGGAGCTTGGGCGCCGTTTCAATGCTTTCGTGGTGAAAATCCAGGACACCATCCGAGATGTCGGCGCGACCACCGACCAGGTAGCTTCCGCAGCGGAAGAACTCAGCCGTGTTGCCAATGAAACCCGTGCCTCGGTGCAGGAGCAGGGTTCTGAAACGGATCAGATTGCGTCCGCTATCAATGAAATGGCGGCGACGATTCAGCAGATCTCCGGCAACGCCAACTCGGTAGAAAGCGCGGCTTCGGACGCGGACAGGCTTGCACGGGATGGCGGCGAGACCATTGCCAACGCTCAGGCTTCGGTAAACCAGCTGTCGGAAGAGATTGAGTCCAGTTCCACCCGCATCAGTAACCTGGCTGAGAAAACCGACGAGATCACTCAGGTGCTGGATGTCATCCATGCTGTCACGGATCAGACCAACCTGCTGGCCCTCAACGCGGCCATCGAAGCGGCCCGGGCCGGCGAGCATGGTCGGGGTTTCTCGGTGGTTGCCGATGAAGTACGCCAGCTGGCCAAGCGCAGTGCGGAATCCGCCGACCAGATTCGCGGTATGATTGATGGCTTCGTGACAGAATCCCGTGCGGCTGTGGAGCGAATGGATGCGTCTCGCAAGCGTTCCAGTGAAACCGTTGAACGCATCAACCACGCCACCGATGCCCTGCGCACCATTGAGAAATCTGTGGGCCATATTCATGATCAGGTGACCCAGATTGCCACAGCGGCGGAGCAGCAAAGCCGGGTGGCCGAGGAAATTAACCAGAACGTGGTGCGCATTGTGGACGCGGCGCAGCGTAGCGATACAGGCGTAAATCAGACCAACGAAGCGAGCCACGAGCTGGCGCGGCTGGGCGAAAGTCTGCGTGAGCTGGTAGGCCAGTTCAAGGTATAGAACCGTTGCTTCTGGTCGGCCGACGATTGGCGTTAGCCGGCCAGCAAGCTATGATGTGGGCGATCTGATCCGACCACTACAAAAACGGAAGCTGACCTCGCTATGACTATTCATAAACACTTCATGACTGTCCTGGCCCTCTCGCTGGCACTGGTAAGTACCTCGCTGGTGGCCCAGGAAACCTACACCATCCGCCTGGCGGAAACCTGGGGGCCCAACTCTCCGATTCTGGGCGAAACACCCCGAAATATGGCCGCCATGGCTGAGAAAATGTCCGGTGGCCGTCTGCAGTTCCGGATTGATTCCTCCAACAAGCACAAGGCGCCGTTTGGTATCTTCGATATGGTGAAGGCGGGCCAGTACGACATGGGGCATACAGCGTCCTATTACTACAAAGGCTCAATTCCCAACGCCATGTACTTCACCACCGTGCCCTTCGGGATGATCGCGCCGGAGCAATACGCCTGGTTTTACCACGGCGAAGGCATGGAGTTGATGGAAAAGGTATATCGGCCCCATGGGCTGCTGTCGTTCCCCGGCGGTAACACCGGCAACCAGATGGGTGGTTGGTTCCGCGAGGAAATCGAGAGCGTTGAGGACCTTCAAGGCCTGAAAATGCGTACGCCCGGATTTGCCGGCGAGGTAATGTCCGAGGTGGGTGTGGCGGTGACCAATATTCCCCCTGGTGAGCTATACAGCGCATTGGAAAGGGGCACGATTGACGCGCTGGAGTGGGTAGGCCCGGCACTGGATTTCCAGATGGGGTTCCACCAGATCGCAAAATACTACTACTCGGGTTGGCAGGAGCCGGGTGCGGAAGTGCAGTTCCTGATCAACCAGAAAACCTGGGATGAGCTGCCCGAAGAGTTGCAGGAAATCCTGCGGGTTTCCATGCGTACAGCAGCCTACGACATGTATATCCAGAGCACCCACGAAAGTGGTGTAGCCTGGGACCGCATGAAAGAAGACTATCCGAATGTGACCCACAAGACTTTCCCGCCGGAAGTGATTGAGGCGCTGCGCGAGGCTACCGAAAAATTGCTGGCGGAAGAGTCTGAGAAGGACGAGTTGGCCCGGGAAATTATCACCTCACAGCAGGAATACCTGAAACAGGTCCGGCAGTGGACGAACATTTCCGACAAGGCCTACCTCAACAGCGTCTCGGGTGAATGAAAGAGGCGCTACTCTCCCTGAAGAGTGTCTCCAAGGCGTTCGACGGCAGGACTGTGCTGAACTCGCTGGATCTGGATATCTTGGACGGCGAGTTCATCACCTTTCTGGGGCCGTCGGGGTGCGGAAAAACCACCCTGCTGCGCCTGATGGCGGGTTTCGAACAGCCAGACATCGGGGTAGTTAGCCTGTCTGGCCATGACATAACCCATGCTGCCCCCGAGCACCGTCCGCTGAATACCGTGTTCCAGAACTACGCGTTGTTTCCCCATATGTCGGTGTACGACAACGTCGCCTATGGCCTGAAGATGGAAAAACGGCCCAGGGACGAAATTCGTCAGCGCGTGGACGATGTTCTTGCGATGGTGCAGTTGCAGGACTTTGCTCGCCGTAAGCCGCATCAGCTTTCGGGTGGCCAACAGCAGCGGGTGGCCATTGCCCGAGCTGTAGTCAAGCGTCCGCAACTCTTGTTACTGGATGAACCCCTGTCTGCGCTTGACTACAAGTTGCGTCGGACCATGCAGGTGGAGTTGAAGCGACTGCAGCGAGAGCTGGGCATAACATTTGTATTCGTCACTCATGATCAGGAAGAAGCCCTGTCGATGTCGGACCGGGTGGTGGTCCTGAAGGACGGCGCTATTCAACAACTGGGTACGCCTCGGGAAATCTATGAGCGGCCCGCCAATCTCTTTACAGCGCGCTTCGTTGGGGAGACCAACCTCTTTCCGGGATATCTGACCTCGGTTGAAAATGGTGGCATTACACTGAATATCCTGGGCCTGAACCGTACCCTTCAGAAGCCGGGGTTTACGCTGCGCGAGGGTGAGCAGGTAAATGTGCTACTGCGCCCGGAAGATATTCGTGTGCTGGCTCCTGAAGACGAAAAGGGCCTGGCCGGAAGAATCGTAGAACGTAACTATAAAGGCAGCACGCTGGACTCGGTGATTCACCTCGAGGACGGTACTGAAGTGCTGGCCAGTGAGTTTTTTGATGAAGATGACCCTACCTTTGACTACAAGTTGGGTGAGCCGGTCCGGGTCAGTTGGGTCGACGGCTGGGAATGGTTATTACCGGTTGAACTGGAGCCCGTGAATAACGAAATAGAAGAAGAGCTGAGTACGAATGCATAGGGTGTTACAGCAGCCCTTCAAAACCGCGGTACTGATTCTGGTCTGGGGCTGGTTGTTGCTTCTTGTGCTCACCCCGAACCTGTTGGTGGTGGGTGCCAGCGTGATGACACGAGACCCCGGTACCTTCCTCTCGCTGCCGCTGAACCTGGACAGTTACCGGCAGTTGTTCGACCCGCTGTACCTGGGGGTGTTTCTGAACTCCCTCTACATGGCCGGCATGACGACCGTCTTCTGCCTGCTGATTGGATATCCTTTTGCCTGGGCACTGTCTGGCCTGGGTAAACAGCGCCAGACCCTGCTGATCTTCCTGTTGATCGTGCCTTTCTGGACCAACTCCCTGGTGCGCACCTATGCCCTGAAACTGCTGCTGGCCACCAACGGCCTGATCAACAATGCACTCATGGAGTTGGGGCTGATCGACGAGCCGCTGAGAATGCTCTACACCGAAGGCGCTGTAGTCATCGGGCTGGTGTATCTGCTGTTGCCGTTCATGATCCTGCCGCTGTACTCCGTGTTTGACGACCTGAGGAAAGAACTGCTGATGGCATCGCACGACCTGGGGGCGGGTAAGCTTTCAACGTTTCTGCACGTGACGATACCCCTGACCTTGCCGGGAGTGCTGGCTGGCGTGATGCTGGTGCTGCTGCCGGCCATGGGCCTGTTTTTCGTGGCGGACATACTGGGTGGCTCCCGCACCCTGCTGGTCGGTAATGTCATCAAGAACCAGTTCCTGGATGCGCGCGACTGGCCCTTCGGCGCCGCTGCCAGTGTGCTTCTGACGGTCGCCATGGCCGTCCTGCTGTTTGCGCACCGGCTCAGCCAGCGGCGACTCGGAGAGGAGGCCAGGGCATGAATCGCTGGCTACCGAAAACCTATCTCACCCTGGTTTATGTGGTGCTCTACCTGCCCATCCTGGTGCTGGTGGTGTTCTCGTTTAACAACTCCCGCACCGGGTACCGCTGGGGCGGGCTCAGCCTGCAATGGTATGAGTCGCTGTTCGATAACCACGCCATGGTCCAGGCCATGTGGAATTCCCTCTGGCTGGCACTGACGGCAGCCACGATATCGACCATGATTGGTGCGCTGACAGCGTTGGCCCTTCATCGGTATCGCTTTCGTGGCAAGCGTGTGCTGCGGGGCATGCTGTTTGTGGTGATGATGTCACCGGAGATTGTCCTGGCCATCTCGTTGCTGGCGCTGTTCCTGTTAATAGGGCTGCAACTGGGATTTATCTCTCTGCTGTTGGCCCACGTCACCTTTTGCCTGCCATTTGTTGTCATCACCGTTATGGCGCGATTGAGTGGGTTTGATGAAAGCCTGCCTGAAGCGGCACGGGATTTGGGCGCCAGTGATTTCACCATGACCCGCACGGTACTGATTCCGGTGATCATGCCAGCGTTGCTGGCCGGGTGGTTGTTGGGATTCACTCTGTCACTGGACGATGTGGTGGTGAGCACCTTCGTGAGTGGCCCCAGCTATGAAATTCTGCCACTGCGCATCTACTCTATGGTGCGTGTGGGCCTGAAACCGGAAGTGAATGCCCTGGGCACCCTGCTGCTGGTGTTTTCCCTGACGATGTTGATGTTGTCCCAATGGATACTGACAAGGAGCAAACGATGAAAAAACTGGCGTTGGCGGGCCTGATAGCTGCAACCCTGACCGGATGCGGTTCTCAGGAAGAACCACAGGTACTCAACCTATACAATTGGTCTGAATACATGCCCCAGGAGGTATTGGACCGCTTCGAGAATGAGACCGGGATCCAGGTGGTCTATACCACCTACGACAGCAATGAGGCCATGTACGCACGCCTGAAGCTGCTCGATGAAGGCGGTCAGTATGACTTGGCGCTGCCGTCCACCTATTACGTCAACAAGATGCGGAAAGAAGGCCTGCTTGAGAAGATCGACCATGAGAAACTCGAAGGCTTCGAAAAGCTTGACCCCGAGTTGATAAACCTGGATATCGACCCCGACAACCAGTACAGCGTTCCCTATCTGTGGGGCACCACAGGGCTGGCTTACGACGCCAGTGACGTTGAGGGCGAAGAGGTGACGGCCTGGTCGGATCTGTGGGACGAGAAATACGAAGGACGCGTCATGCTCACCAATGACATGCGCGAGGTGTTCCACATCGGTCTCAGGGTTCTTGGTTACTCCGGAAACAGCACCAATCCGAAGGAGATTGAGTCAGCTTATGAAAAGCTGACAGAACTGATGCCCTCAGTCCGTACTTTCAACTCAGACGCACCGCGAATGCCCTATCTCGAAGGTGAAACCGATATTGGCATGATCTGGAACGGTGAAGCCGTGATGGGCGAGGAAGATATGCCGTCCCTCGAATACGTCTATCCGGAAGAAGGTATCATCGTCTGGCTGGACAGCTTTGTGATCCCCAAGAATGCCGAAAACGCAGACGCAGCCCATCAGTTCATCAGTTTTGTCATGCGGCCGGAAATCTCCGCACTGATCAGCGAGGACATTGGCTATGCCACACCCAACCTCTCGGCCCGTGAACTGTTGAGCGACGAGGTGGCCAACGACCGTACCAGCTATCCGACACCGGAAGATCTGACCAACGCCGAGTTCCAGAAGGACGTGGGTGACGACGCCATGCAGGTCTATACCAAATACTGGGAAATGCTGAAGTCCGGGCAGTAAACGTGCAACCGGCCCGATTCGCCCCGGAAATCAGATCTCCGGGGCGATAAAGTCAGGCGCAATGCCGGACTGCGCAATGCAGTCTGGTATATCCATACCCTGCAGGGAGCCATCGGCCGTCACCAGCAGGGTTTTCATGCCGGCGTTCTGCCCGCCGAGGATATCCGTATGAAGGGTGTCGCCCACCATGAGTATCTGTTCCGGCGGCACGCCTGCGAAGCGCTCAAGCACGGCTTGGAAAGCAGGTGCATAGGGCTTGCCGTAGAACTGCGGCAGGACACCACTTGCCTCCCGCGCCCGGTGGGCGAAGAACCCGGGTTCCAGCGTCAGGCAGTCGCCGCGGGGCGCCACCAGGTCTGGGTTGGCGATTTCCAGTGGCCTCGGCCGCTTTGTCAGCGTGGCCTCCAGTGCCGTCTGCATCTCCTCGTTCCAATCCTCGCTGCTGAGCATGATCAGGCCGTCATAACTGTCCAGTTTCCGTTTCAGTTGCTCTGTGACGGATGGCCGCACCGGTTGCCAGTTTAGCGGCAATGTCTCCGGCTCGGAATTCTCCGGGGCAATCACACCCCATAGGCCTTCGCGTCCTCGGTCTGACAGAGACCGCTCCAGTAACCAGCGGCTGGAGATCAACTGTTCCGGCGTGATGTCGAACCCCAGGCGCTGATATTTCTCCACCAGTTTGGCGTGGGGGGCGGTAGCTGCGTTGGAAAGAATCTGGACTTGCTTGCCCATTTGCTGCAACTCACGAAACCGTTGAATGGCAACCGGAAAAGCCCGAGGGCCGGCGTTCAGCACGCCGAAGGCATCGAATACGAAAACCTGGAACTGATTGGCCAGTGGCAGCAGGTTGTCCAGCAGTTGCGGATCTGGTCGTTGGTCCGTCGGTAAGCCGTCCGGCAGCCAGCACCGGATTCGTTGGTATTGTTGGAAAGCCCAGTCAGGGGTTGGGGTAATGCCTTCGTAGGATATCGGGTGATTATCGATCATCCGCCTAGAATACCGTTTGGCGCACCTTAGCGGAAACCCATTCCGACCAACTGGATGGTTTTGTGCAAAGGATGATCCGAAAGGCGATGAAATCGTTGTATACGGAGCCGGTAGTACTTGTTTTTATGGCGTGCCTGAGCGAGTTTAACCTCATAGATGTTGTATAATTGTAGCACTGTACTATTTGGCGACAGGGCAAGCCCACTGTATGCAGATGCTGTACCCCTTTAATGCTGTAAGGCTGATGCTCCTGATCGCTTTGAGCTTTTTGGTGCCTTCGGCGGCGTATGCGGCAGTGGACCTGGACGAGGGATGGGAATATCGGTGGGGCGATTCTCCATTGACCGAGGAGGGGGTGCCGGAGTGGACTCTGGG
>JGI24649J20148_1000063_pt1 | contig 18858 bp, 20 predicted proteins | sample MalvirmetagMSP81_FD_20148 | JGI IMG/M metagenome (IMG submission 20148)
CGGCGCGCCGCAAGCACGACATAGGCCCCGGCATCGGCCAGAACATGGGCGAAATGCTGGCCCAAACCGCTTGATGCTCCTGTGACCAATGCCGTCTTATTAGTTAAACTGAACAATCTCATGCCCTCCAATTAGAAAATTCGTGTTGCGCGCCGCAATATTTTTCCTCTATCCCAGCGATATGAAAATATCTGTTCTGAGGGAGCGACGAGCTGGTGAGACCCGTGTGGCGGCTACACCAGAAACCGTCAAGAAGTTGGTGGCCTCCGGCCACTCGGTAACAATTGAGTCCGGAGCGGGCACTGTCGCAGGCTTTCCTGACGACAGCTTTTCTGAGGCGGGGGCCACCCTTGCACCAGACGCGGCCGCGGCAACCAAGGGGGCCGACATTGTCTTCAAGGTGCGCGCTCCGGAAGACGGCGAATGTAGCGCCCTGCCCGACGGCGTCGCGCTGATCGCCTTGATGGACCCCAGCAACCTGGATGCGGCGCCGCTCAATGGGAAAAAGATCGCGGCTCTTTCCATGGAATTCACCCCCCGCATCACGCGTGCACAAAGCATGGACGCCCTGTCGTCCCAATCAAACCTTTCCGGCTATCGCTCGGTCATTGAAGGTGCGCAGATCTACGGCCGCGCCATGCCGATGATGATGACCGCTGCCGGCACGATCGCCCCGGCCAAGGTCTTTATCATGGGAGTAGGCGTCGCCGGCCTTCAGGCCATTGCCACGGCGCGCCGCCTCGGCGCGGTCGTCACCGCAACCGATGTGCGTCCCGCTGCCAAGGAACAGGTCGCCTCGCTCGGCGCGAAATTCATCGCGGTCGAGGATGAAGAGTTCAAGGCGGCTGAGACCGCTGGCGGTTATGCCAAGCAGATGTCGCCGGAATACCAGGCCAAGCAGGCCGAACTGACGGCCAGCCACATCACCAAGCAGGACATTGTGATCACGACCGCCCTGATTCCCGGCCGCGCCGCGCCGGTCCTCGTCACCGAGGAGATGGTGAAAACGATGAAGCCGGGCTCGGTCATTGTCGACATGGCGGTTAGCCAGGGCGGCAACTGCCCGCTCTCCAAACCTGATGAGATCGTGGACGTGAACGGCGTGAAAGTGGCCGGGTTTTCGAACCTGCCCGCGCGCCTGCCCGCAGACGCCTCGTCCCTGTTTGCCAAGAACCTCCTCGCCTTCCTGCCGCTGGTCACAGCCGAGGATGGCAGCCTCAATCTCGACACCGATGACGAAATCGTCACCGCCATGCTGCTCACGCGCAATGGCGAGACGGTGAACGAAAGGATCCAATCATGAAGCGCGCACTCCTGACGCTTTCTGCGGCCAGCTTTGCGCTGCCCGCCTTCGCAGATGCCGGTGGCATCGACTCAACCGTCTTCCTGGCTGCCATCTTCGCACTGGCCTGCTTCGTTGGCTACTATGTCGTCTGGTCGGTCACCCCGGCCCTGCACACGCCATTGATGGCTGTGACGAATGCCATTTCGTCCGTGATCATCGTTGGTGCGCTCGTCGCAGCCGCCACGATGGGGCTCACCTCCGACAATTGGGTCTCCAAGATTCTCGGCACGGTCGCCGTGATCCTTGCCAGCGTAAACATCTTCGGCGGCTTCCTCGTCACCCAGCGTATGCTCGCCATGTACAAGAAGAAGGGAGACTAAGACATGGACTCCTTCCAAACCACTTGGGCGCCGCTGCTGCATCTCGTCGCTGGCATTCTCTTCATTCTGGCCCTGCGCGGTCTCTCCAGCCCGGCGACCAGCCGCGCTGGCAACCGCAATGGCATGATCGGCATGGCCATCGCCGTCGGCACCACGCTGGCGCTGGTCTGGTCACAGCTTGACCTGCAGACCTGGGGCCTGATCCTCGGCGGCGTCGCCATCGGCGGCACGATTGGCGCGATCATCGCCCGCAAGATCCCGATGACAGACATGCCGCAGCTCGTCGCCGCCTTCCACAGCCTCGTCGGCCTCGCCGCCGTGCTCGTGGCGGCTGCCGCGCTCTACTCTCCGGTCAGTTTCGGCATTTCCGGCATCGCTGGCATCAAGGCAGCGTCCCTGATCGAACTCGGCCTCGGCTCCGCCATCGGTGCGCTGACCTTTACCGGCTCGCTGATTGCGTTCGCCAAGCTCAATGGCAACATGTCCGGCTCGCCGATCATGCTGCCCGCCCGTCACCTGCTGAACATCGCCCTAGCTGTCGGCATCGTGGTCCTGATGGTCATCCTGATCCAGTCAAACGGTTCGGCACAATGGGCTTTCTGGGGCGTCACGGTGCTTGCCCTGATCCTCGGCATTACTCTGATCATCCCGATTGGCGGCGCGGACATGCCGGTCGTCGTCTCGATGCTGAACTCCTATTCTGGCTGGGCTGCAGCGGCGCTCGGCTTCACGCTGGGCAATTTCGCGCTGATCATCACCGGCGCGCTCGTCGGCTCGTCGGGCGCGATCCTGTCCTATATCATGTGTAAGGGCATGAACCGGAGCTTTATCTCGGTCATCCTCGGCGGCTTTGGCGGCGACGATGCGGCCACCGGTGGCGCAGGCGCGGATGCAGACCGTCCGTTCAAGCGCGGCTCGGCCGAAGACGCGGCTTTCATCATGAAGAACGCCTCCAAGGTCATCATCGTGCCCGGTTACGGCATGGCCGTCGCCCAGGCCCAGCACGCTCTCAAAGAGATGTGCGACAAGCTGAAGGAAGAAGGCGTTGAAGTGAAATACGCCATCCACCCCGTCGCGGGCCGGATGCCGGGGCACATGAACGTCCTGCTCGCCGAAGCGCAGGTGCCGTATGATGAAGTCTTCGAACTGGAAGATATCAACTCGGATTTTCGCAATTCCGAAGTTGCCTTCGTGATCGGCGCCAACGACGTCACCAACCCGGCCGCGAAGACCGACAAGACCAGCCCGATCTATGGTATGCCCGTTCTCGATGTCGAGAATGCGGGAACGGTCCTGTTCATCAAACGCTCGATGGGCTCCGGCTATGCCGGCATTCAGAACGAACTCTTCTTCCGCGACAACACGATGATGCTGCTCGCCGACGCGAAGAAGATGGTCGAGGACATTGTGAAGAACCTCTAGGCGCTTCGCAGCGACGCAAACCGACGCGTTGCCGCCTCATCCAATACACACATCTGATCGGCCGCCTTCTTCTTGAGGGCGGCCGATTTGCTTGTCACAGTGCCATCTTCCAGAGCCCAGTCCGGCGCAATCTCCGCCAGCGGCTCCAGCACGAACCGGCGCTCCGCCATGCGTGGATGCGGGATGGCCAGCGTCTCGGTGTCGAGCGTCACGCCCTGCATCAGCAACACGTCCACATCCATCTCACGCGGACCCCAGCGCAAACGTTCCTGTCGCCCCAATTCGGCTTCCATGGCCTTGCAGGCATGCAGCAATTGCAGCGGTCCAAGACCTGTCTCGATCAGCACGCAAAGATTCAGGAAATCCGGCTGGTCCGTAACACCCCAAGGCGCGCTGCTGTAGAGATTGGAGACAGAAGCAAGTTCAATACCCGGCATTGCGGCCAGCAAGTCCACCGCCTGCGCCAGCGCCGCCTCGCGGTCGCCCAGATTGGTGCCGAGGCCGAGCGCAGCCTCAGCCATTGCGGCTGCGTGTGATCGACACGCCGACATGGTCCACCAGATGCCGGATCGGCGCCGACGGCTTGCGGACCGTAACGGTCACTTCCTCGACAATGACCCACTTGGCCAGGATCGCATCGGCGATGCGTTCGGCGAAGGTTTCGATCAGATTGAACACAGTCTTCCCGGACAGGTCTTCGGCAAGGTCACAGACCTCCCCATAATGGACCGTCTCTTCCATCTGGTCGGTCGATGTCGCCGGCTGGCCGAGGCGGCAGTCGATGTCGATGAAGAATTTCTGTCCGAGGGATTTCTCCGCCTTGTGGACCCCATGGAAGCCATGAAGGCAAAGATTTGAAACAAAGATGCGGTCGGTCAAATGGCGCTCCCAATGGCTTGAAACATGTCGAGCGCCTCGCGGTGCGCGGCGACATCATGGACACGAAGAATCGTTGCGCCCCGGTAGACGCTGTCGAGCCCGGCGGCAAGCGTCCCGACAAGACGATCCTCCACGGGCTTGCCCGTCATGCGTCCGATAAAGGACTTCCGGGAGACTCCGACCAGGACCGGACATTGGGTATCGACGAGCACATCCAGGTGCGCGAGCACACCGAAATTCTGATCATACGTCTTGGAAAAGCCGACGCCCGGATCGAGCAGGATGTGTGCGCGGGGAATGCCGGCGCGGTCGGCCATGTCGAAGGCGCGCCCGAAGAACTCCGCCATGTCCTCGCGGAGGTCTATGTCGCCATCCGTTTTACCGCGATTGTACGTGATGCAGACAAGGCTTTCAGTCTGGGCCACGGCGTCGGCCATGCCCTCATCCTTGGTCATGCCCCAGACATCATTCACAAGCACCGCGCCCGCTTCGGCAGCGCGCCGAGCGATCTCGGCCTTGTAGGTGTCGATGGAGAGCGGCAAGGCGTCCGGCCCGGCAAGGCGTGTAATGGGCTCACGCACGCGGGCCCATTCGTCTTCGAAGCTCACCGGATCACCTCCGGGCCGTGTCGACTCACCGCCAATGTCGAGAATGTCTGCGCCGTCCTCGGCCATTTGCCGGGCATGCGCTTGCGCAGCGAACAGGGTGTCATGCGCGCCCCCATCGGAAAAAGAGTCAGGGGTCACATTCAAGATGCCCATGATCAACGGCGTCGGGGCCGCGAGCCGCTCCAGCAGCCGGTCTCGAACCGCTATCCGCGCGAGCCTGTCCATAAACGCATCCTTTCCGCTTGGCAGCGTTAACGCCTCAGCAGGGCAGGAACAACGGTTTCGCTGCCACTATCCCCCACGGCTTCCAGATTTTACTGAGGCTTTTCAAAGGCCCCAAAGTCCTGAATCCGACCGGATCGCCAGATGTATACACTCCACCTGTCGGCATCCTGCGATGAAAGTGCCGACGAAGGTCCGGAGCGCGAAGAGGATTGTCGTCTCTTCTTGGCACTCCCGGCGGATGGACGGAGCCTCGCGTGCACTCGGGGTCATTTCATTCCATCCAACTCACTAAAAAGGCCCCAGCGTCCGGAGCTTTGCTCCATCCGCCAGGACCCGATAGAAAAACCGGACGGGTTTTACCCCAGTCCGGCTCTTTTTGCTGTTTTACTGTTTGGTCTCCACCCCCGGATCGTTCTGGGAATAGGCGTCTTCGAGTTCGTGCGTGTCCGGGGACTGTTTCAACGCGCCCGCCTTTGTGTCTTCGGCCCCTGTATCAGCATTAAGCGTCTCGGGTGCATTTGGATGACGCCCATCACGCGGCATCAGAACCGGGTTCTTGCCCTCATCTAGGCGTTGGGCACGTTCTGCGGCGGTACCGGGTGCGTCTGGGCGGTCCTTCTGACCGTCATCCCGCAAGAATCCGTGCTCGCCGTCCTGCGGCTGGTCGTCCGTGCTGCGGTAGCCAGCCTGATTCGTATCCTCGCGGCCGGGGGTCTCGCCATCACCTCGCTGCTGGCTGAGGTCGTTCTGGCGCTGGGTATCGATATCTGTTTCTTGCTTGTTCATGATGAGTCTCCTTTCGAAAAACCAACGGGCGACAAGCGCGAGATGTTCCGAGGAGAAGTGGCCGGCGGGGTTAAATCGGGGTAACTGGAAAGGCGCAGATATCTCAGCTACACCTCAATCATTCTATTCCGATTTTCGCTTCACAGGATCGAAAATTTTTGACTTCGTCAAAAAAGGAAAAGAATGGTGTGCCCTACAGGGTTCGAACCTGTGACCTACTGATTAAAAGTCAGTTGCTCTACCAGCTGAGCTAAGGGCACGCCGGAACGCGCGATTTAGGCGACCAGAACCGAGCGGTCAACCGCCTCTTGCATTGTATGGCTTGAAGTCGCCACAATTTTCGCATCACCCTCGCCGCATGAGACGTATATTCCCCCTTTTCCTTACACTTGCAGCAGTTGGCGCATGCGCCAGCCAACCTGCCCCGACAACGCAAAAAACCGCATCGACCGGCAACCTGACCGAAAATGTCAGCGACGCGGCAGGCAGCGCCTACACGCAGACCCGCTCGGGCCTGTCGGATGCTGCTCTGTCGCCATTGGAAGACTTCAACCTGCGCCGAGAAGAAATCCCTCCCATTCTCAAAGGGGTACAGAGCCCCTACGAGCTTCCAGAGAAAATGAGTTGCGACGAAATCGAACAGCGATTGGCTGACCTTGATGCCGTGCTTGGCCCTGACTGGGATACGCCGGTTCCGGATGAACGCCTTCGCACCGAGAAACTGGCGGATTCAGCCGCCGATGCGACGCTTGGCGCAATCGCCTCCGAAGCCCGCGGCCTGATTCCGTTCCGGGGCATCGTTCGCAAAGCTACAGGCGCGGAAAGCCACGAGAAGAAGTATAATCTCGCCTACAAGATCGGTGCGCAACGACGGGCATATCTGAAAGGCATGGGCCTCGCCATGGATTGCCCCCTGCCCGCTCGTCCGGACTTCGCCGCAGAGCGCGACCCGACGGCGGTCACTTTCAAGGGCGATGCGCCGACTGTGCCGAATTCAGGCGCGTATGACGCCTATCAACAAAAGCAACTCGACAATCTTACCCCTGTTGGTCCTTCGGAGCCGACCTCGTCGACGCCCACGCCGTCTGAAGTCGATGACGCAGGGCTTCAAACCGTCCCTCCGCAATACTGAGTCGTATCTCGGCCATGAGCGCCTGGAAGAAAGCCGTATTGTGCCAGCTGAGCAGCATGGGCCCGAGATACTCACCCGCCTTGAAAAGGTGGTGATAATAGGCGCGTGAATAGTCCTGACTGGCCTTGCAGTTTACTGCCTCGTCGAGCGGTGAAGTGTCTTCTGCGAACCGCGCATTCTTGACGTTCACCGGCCCGTCCCAGGTCCAGGCCTGACCGTGGCGACCGGACCGCGTGGGCAGGACGCAGTCGAACATATCGATGCCACGCGCGACGCTTTCCACCAGATCGATCGGCTTGCCGACGCCCATCACATAGCGTGGCAAACGGCCCGGCAGGTGCGGCACCGTCATGTCGATGGTGGCGCACATCTGGTCATGCCCCTCACCCACAGCGAGCCCGCCCAATGCGATGCCGCCAAAGCCTTGCGAGACGACGCCTTTGGCGGCCTTCTCGCGAAGGTCTGCGAAGTTTGATCCCTGCACGATGCCGAACAGGGTCTGGCCCTCGCGGTCGCCAAAGGCGTCCAGGCTCCGCTGACCCCAATCAAGCGACAGGTCGAGGCTGCGCTCGGCCTCTGCGTGCGAACAGGGATAATCGGTGCATTCGTCAAGCTGCATGGAGATGTCGGCGCCGAGCAGGTCAGCCTGGATCTCGATGCTGCGCGCCGGCGTCAGCCGGTGGGTGGAGCCGTCAATATGGCTCTGGAAGGTGACGCCGTCGGCATCCATCTTGCGGAGCTGTGCCAGCGACCAGACTTGGAAACCTCCGCTATCAGTCAGCATCGGGCCATCCCAATGCGCAAAGCTATGCAGGCCGCCGAGACGCTTCACGCGCTCTGCGCCGGGCCGCAGCATCAGATGGTAGGTGTTGCCGAGGATGATATCCGCCCCGGCCCCCTTTACCTGGTCCATATAGAGCGCCTTGACCGTGCCGGCCGTGCCCACAGGCATGAAGGCCGGCGTGCGGATTTCGCCGCGCGGTGTCTTGAGCGTGCCCGTACGGGCCTTGCCCTCGGTCGCCTTGATCTCGAATGGAAATGTCGTCATGGGCCGAGGCCTATAAAGTCAATGCAGGCCTCTGCCTAGGCGTGGCTACAGCCGGTAGATGCGCCGCGCGGTTTCCGTGAACAGCGCGCGTTGCTCCACTTCGGAGTATTTGGCGGCGATCTTCTTCAAACCATTCCACAGGACCGGGTAGCTGATGGACCAGCGATCCACCGGGAAGTTGCTCTCGAACATGCAGCGGGCTGCACCGAAACAGTCGATCATGTGATCGTAATAGCGCTGTTGGGCCAGCACGAATTCGTCCGAGGTCGGCGGCGTTTCGCGCTCATGCCAGCCCCAGCCATTGTCTGGCATGGCAAGCCCACCCAGTTTGGCCACCACGTTCGGGCAATGGGACAGGTCGGCCATGTCGTCCTGCCACTGCTCGAATATCTCTTCGCGCTTGTCGGCATAGGGGCCGATACCGATGGGTGTCCCGAAATGGTCGAGCACCATGGTCGTATTCGGCACCGCCTTCACCAGGTCGAGATAGTCCCGGTTCTGGTGGTGATAATGCCATGTGTCATAGGACAGGTCGTGCTCGCCCAGCAATTGCACGCCCCGGCGAAAATCTTCATCCGCATAGAGACGCTCAGGCGCCCGGCCTGGAATGCGCAACGTAGCGCCGCTCGTATCACGTGAGCCCGCATGACGGATGCCACGGAACAGGCCGTTGGCAGCGTCCCTGTGAGCGTCGAGCACGTCCTCCAGATGCGGCCCCCGAAGGTCGGCATGCCCGACGATCCCTGCGATATAGGGACCGCCCTTCGCCTTCATTTCGGCTGCAGCGGCGGCCACGAACTCGGTCTCGCCGACGGGTTTGAGATAATCCGGTCCATCCTCGCGATAGGCCGCACCGCACTCCATGAACACGGTCTGGACAACATTGTGCCCGCTGGTCAGGTCAGCGAGGAATTCCGGCACATGGTAGTGCATGTCGGCCTGCGGCCAGAGATGATGATGCGGGTCAACGATTTCCCGATCCGGATCGATAATGTCTTCCTGAACCTGCGCTAGCCAGTCGCTATTGTTGAACACCATCTGCGCTTCCTCCTGTTTTTAGGAGGAGTGTGAGCCCCTGAAACGCGAAAAGCCAGCCCCCGAGGCTGGCCTTTCATAAAATCCATTTCCCAACAGATCAGAATTCGATTTCGGCGCCGACCAGCTCTGGTAGCTGCATGATGATCAGCAAATCGCGCATCTCCTGACGGGCGGCAACATGGCTCATGGTGAAGGAGATATTGGAGCCCTTCTCCGTGAGATCCAGCAGGGTCAGACCGGCCGGGAACAGTTCGCGATAAATCACGCGCTCAGAGAGGCCTGGCGCAAGGCGGAAACCGATCCGCTTGGACAGGTTGGTCAGCGCTTCGCCGACGCGCTCCTTGTTACGTGCCGCCAGGGGCGACATGCGGTTGCGCATCACGATCCAGTCAATCGGACGGCGCGACGTCTGGGCCTTCTTCTTGCGACAGGACCAGACCATTTCTGAGTAGAAGCTCGGGCGCAATACTTCGAGCGTCTGCGGGTTCACATCACCCAACAGGTCGAAATCGACAAAACTGTCATTCAGCGGCGTGATCAGCGTGTCTGCATTCACATGCGCAAGACGCGAGAGATAGGTGTCGCCGCCAGGACCATCGATGATGATGAAATCGCAGGCTTTCTTGAGGCGCGCCACGCTGCTGAGAAAACGCTGGGTCTCCTCGGATTCAGCCTTGTCGAGATCGCGCTCTGTCGAAGCATCCACGCGCACGATTTCCGGCATGGGAAGTTTCGCACCGGTGGATTGCATCCAACGGAGACGATTTTCGAGATATCGGGTGAGGCTGCGCTGACGCACATCAAGATCGATAACCCCAACCTTCTTGCCCATCCGCATCAGAGCGACGGACAAGTGCATGGAGACCGTCGACTTGCCCGCTCCACCCTTTTCATTGCCCACGACAATGACGCGGGCCTCGCGCTGCTGCGCTGACAGGTCCGGGCCGCTAACCGTTTCAAGCGGGGCGAATCCATCAGCGGGCATTACGGGCGACTCCTTCAGAGGTATTTCAGTTCGTTAGGGCTCAGGCGACGTGAGACATCTCGGCGCCAGCAGACTTGCTGCTGGAAACCACGTCCATGAAGAGATCAGCGTCTTCAGCCGGTACGTCACCATAATGCGCAGCCATCGGCTCCCCATCGAACAGGACATCGTCCGACGTGATTGGACCAAAGGCAGCCTGCAAGGGCAGCTCGGCGCTGACGGGGGCATGTGCCGCAATGTCAGTGAGCAATGCGCGAAGGCTGGAAAGCGTATTTGAGACACGTCCGAAGTCGCGGGAATAAAGCGTTGCCGCTTCGGTTACCGGGCTGCCGTCGCGATCAAACATCCATTCGTCGACCGCATTCGGGTTCAGATATTCGCGGATCGGCTCTGGAACAGCCGTTTCAGCGAGTCTGGACTTGCCTGCTGCCAGTCGGAGACCGATAGAAAGCGCGAAGGTTTTTAGCGGAGCGAGAATGCGATGTGTCATGAGTTTGAAATTCCTCCGAATGGGTTAACAACGCGTTTACGAAATCCTTTGGCGAGACGTTTTAAACAATCCTCATACGGGAAGTTTTCATAGTGAATTCCATGACAGGTAAGTTAACGGAGGCCGTCCNATCGCGGGCCGAGCTGCAACAACAGATTCGAGCATGGCGCCAAGCCGGTGAAACTATTGGATTTGTTCCCACAATGGGCGCCCTTCACGGGGGGCACCTTTCCCTTGTGCAGAAGGCACGCACCAAAGTGACAAAAGTGGTCGCGAGCATCTTCGTAAACCCCACACAATTCGCTCCCGGCGAGGATTTCGACACATATCCGCGCGACGAATCGGCCGATCGGGCCAAACTCGATTCGGCGGGATGCGATCTCGTCTACCTGCCTACGGTCGAGGAAATGTATCCGGAAGGCACCCGCACCAATGTCCGCGTCGAGCAGATGTCAGACCTGCTGGACGGGATCTACCGCCCGCACTTCTTCTATGGCGTCGCGACCGTGGTGGCTCGCCTCTTCCTGCACGTCCAGCCGGATGTCGCCGTGTTCGGGGAGAAGGATTACCAGCAGCTCCAGATCATCCGGCGCATGGTGAAAGACCTCGGCTTTCCAATCGAAATTCTTGGTGGCGAAACCACGCGAGATGGTGATGGGCTCGCGCAATCTTCGCGCAATCTCTACCTCTCGCCCGAACAGCGCCGCGCAGCCGGGGCGATGCAGGCCGCTTTGCACCGGGCCTCGGTCCGCCTGTCGCTGGGCGCGACGCCGTCAGACGTGCTGGAAGAAGCCCGGCGCCTGATCATGGCGTCCGGATTCACGGAGATGAATTATGTCAGCCTCGTCGACCCAGCCTCCCTGGAAGACCTGCCCGACGCGCCCCTGTCATCTGGCACGGTTGCGCGGCTGCTCGGCGCGGCATGGCTCGGAAAGACGCGCCTGATCGACAATATCAGCGTGACGCGGTGAACTCTTTCAGCGCGTCCAGGACCGCCTGATTGTCGTCGGTCGAGCCGACTGTAATCCGCAATCGATCCGGCAGGCCGTAGCCCCCAACAGCGCGGACAAGGATGTTGCGCGCCTTGAGGAAGTCGTTCGCCGCCGCAGCGCGCTCTGAGGAGCCGAACTCCGGCAGCACGAAGTTCGCGTCGCTGTGCGGGGTCGGAAGGCCCATGTTCGCGCGCGCATNGCCAATCGAGACTGCGCTTCGTCGGAAGGATCCTCAAGGCTGCGGTCATGCGGGCGCGCCAGTCGGTATTATGGTCCCGGCTTTTCGTCAGGAAGTCGGTATCCTGAATGCTGGCCATGCCGGCTGCCACAGCGAGACCATTCACGTTGAAGGGGCCGCGAATACGCTGATAGGTCTCAGCGATCTCGGCAGGCATGTACCCCCAGCCAAGACGCAAGGCCGCAAGCCCATGAATCTTGGAGAAGGTCCGCATCATCACCGTATTGGCTTTCCGGTCCACGAGGTCCCGAATTTGCGCTTCATATTCCGGGCCGACATATTCGGCATAGGCACCGTCGACGACGAACAAGACATGCGGCGGCAGGCTGTCCTGCAGCTGTTCCAGCGCCTCGACGGGCAGCATCGTGCCAGTCGGATTGTTCGGATTCGCGAGGAACAGGATTTTCGTCCGCTCCGAGACCGCGCCAAGGATGGCGTTGACGCCCGCGGTCAGATCGGTTTCCGGGACAGTCACTGGCGTTGCGCCGTGCGACAATGCCGAAACGCGATACATGGAAAAGGCGTGCTCGGTGAACAGGATTTCGTCGCCCGGTCCGGCATAGCTCTGGGTCAACAAGTGAATGATCTCGTCAGACCCCGCGGAAACCATCACACGGCTTGAATCGGCAATGCCGACCGCCTCGGCAATCGTCTCCCGCAGGGCACGATATTCCGGATCAGGGTAGACGTGCACATCGCCCGCCACCGCCTTCATCGCCTCAATGGCTTTCGGGCTGGGGCCGAACGGATTCTCGTTGGAGGCCAGCATGATGACGGAGCCACTCGCGCCAGCGAGCTTGCCGCCGGGCACATAGGGCTTGGTCTGGGCGATATGCGGAAGAGGCGTAATCTTGGTCATCGCCGCGCGACTTACACGAAAGCGGCTGACTGGGAAACTCGCGATTTGCGCGTCATGCGCGTGGCGCGGCAGTGGATTCCCGTAGCATCAACTTGTATTCGAGCAACTTGTGGCGGGGCGCATCGCCGGTAGGGGCAGCCTCTTCCAGCAACATGCTGACGGCCTCTGCAGCAAGTTCGCGACTTGGCTGGTAAATCGTCGTCAAGGACGGACTGATTGTCGTGGCCAGCGGCGTATCGTCGAAACCCACGACGGAAAGGTTGGCTGGTACATTTACCTGGCGGCGATACGCCGTCGCGAGCACACCGGCAGCCATGTCGTCATTACTCGCAAATATCGCGGTCGGACGGTCAGGCAATGACAAGAGTTTCTCAGAGCATGAGACACCGGAGTCAAACGCGAAATCACCATCCTCGATTAGATCAGGATCGAGGGAGATGCCCTCTTCTTCCAGTGCCTGCCGGTAACCGGCAAAACGCCGGACAGCCTGCGCATGAGAATCGGCCCCCTTGATGAAGCCGATCCGCCGATGGCCTAGTCCGATCAGATACTCCGTCATCTCTCGCGCAGCCGCAGCATCGTCGATGGCGACATCCTGACCATGTTCGACGTCTTCTGCGGGCGCAATTCGAACGAATGGAATACCGCGATTTTCGAGTTCAGAGATAAGGTTTTTATCGTCCGACAATGGCGGCGTCAGGATCGCTCCGGCCAGTTTGGTTTCAGCCCTCAGCGCAAGCAGCGATGTATGATTGTCGCTGCAATCCTCGGTGATAAGGCTGTAACCATAGGCTTGGCAGCGTTGCAGGGCGCCCAACTGAACTTCACCAATATAGTTGCGTGATGGGTTCGCATAGAAAAGGCAAATTATGTGACTATGGCGAGCCCGCAGATTGCGCGCATTGTGATTGGTCCGATAGTTCAGTGTCTTGACGGCTTCGAGCACCTTCAAACGGGTCTCTTCGCGCACATTGGTCTCGCCATTCAGCACGCGACTGACCGTCTTGAAGGACACGCCTGCTTCGCGGGCAACATCAATGATGGTGGCAGGCCGGACATGTCCGGAAGTCCTATGCGCTTTTAGCCCGTCAGTCATCGCGGCTCCTCGGTTAGAACCCTTGGGAGCAAGCCAATCGCGCAGCAGAAATCCGCCGCCAGCTAGTTTGTCCGCTCATAGGGGTATGGCGGACAAACCTAGCTTCTTTTTCCCTACAGTGACAAGGCCTTGCCCGCGTTCATTACGCCCGGCAAGGCCTGCCGCTGTTCAGTTTATTTCAGGCTGCGGTTCACGAGGTTTTCCAGCATTTCCTGACGTCCGCTTGTATGGGACGGATTTACACCCGACTCGACGGCCTTGTTGGCGATGCTTTCGAGGCTCGCGCCTTCTGACAGCATCATCTTGCCGAGGTCGGAATTCTCCCAGCCAGCATAACGTTCCGTCTTGAGCTTGGCGATCTCGCCCTTCTCAAGGATGTCGGCCGCCGACAAAAGCGCACGGGCCAGCGCGTCGACGCCGCCGACATGGGCGTGGAACAAGTCATCGACCGTGCTTGACTGACGGCGCACCTTGGCATCGAAGTTGAAGCCGCCGGTGTCGAGGCCGCCGGATGGCAGCAATTCGATCAGCGCCAGCGTAATGTCGCGGATGTCGAGATTGAACTGGTCGGTATCCCAGCCATTCTGGTAGTTGCCGCAATTGATATCGATCGAGCCCATGATGCCGAGCGAGACAGCCGTGGCGATCTCATGGGCGAAACTGTGGCCTGCCAGTGTGGCGTGGTTCGGCTCAATATTGACCTGGACTTCATCTTCAAGGCCGAAGCGCTTCAGGAAGCCATAGACGGTCGCGGAGTCGAAATCATACTGGTGATACATCGGCTCGTGCGGCTTCGGCTCGATCAGGATTTTTCCTTCGAAGCCGATCTTGTGCTTGTGATCGACGACCATTGCGAGGAAGCGACCGAAATTGCCGAGTTCGCGGTCGAGATCAGTATTCAGCAGGGTGTCATAGCCTTCGCGGCCACCCCAGAGCACATAATTCTCGCCGCCAAGCGCCTGCGTCACCTCCATACAGTCGCGGATCTGGCGGACCGCAACCGCGGCGACTTCGGGGTTCGGATTGGTCAGGCCACCGGCGCCGAAGCGCGGATTGCTGAACAGGTTGGCGGTGCCCCAGAGCAGCTTGATGCCGGTCGCTTCCTGATAGGCTGCGAGACGGTCGGCTTGGCGCTTGAGATTGTTCGACAGATCGTCCGGTGTCGGAGAGTCCTCAGTGACATCCACGTCGTGGAAGCAATAGTAAGGCAGGCCGAGCTTGCTGAAGAATTCGAAAGCTGCGGCCATCTTCGCGTCAGCTGCGGCGCGGTCATTGGCGGCACCGTGCCAAGGACGGTTAAACGTGCCACCGCCAAAGACGTCAAAGCCATCCCAGCAGAAGGTATGCCAATAGCAAACAGCCATGCGCAGATGGTCTTCCATCCGCTTGCCCATGACCATTTGGTCCTTGTTGTAATAACGATAAGCCAGCGGGTTGTCGCTGTCTGGTCCTTCAAACTTGATTGGGTCGATGCCCTTGAAGACGGGTTCGCCGCCTACATTGATCTGTCCATCAGCCATGTCTTTATTCTCCTCAGAAGGCATCTTTCAGCATACGGTACAGTGTACCGAATTTCTCGTATTTCGGGGCCAGCCGGTCGCGGTCGCTTTCTTTTGGCTCAACAATCTGCAGCACTTCGGGTGCTTCGAACATTTCCTCGACTGAACCGCCCATGCTGGCGTAGCGAGCCAGGCGCGCAGCGCCATAGGCCGGGCCAGTGGCCGCGCCGTCGCGGTAAACCATGGGGCGGTCCAGCACAGCAGACAGGATACGCCCCCAATAAGTGGATTGTGCGCCGCCGCCGATAACTGAGATCGAATGTACGTCCACACCCGATTCCACAAGGGCGCGGAAACCATCCGCCATACCGAAGGCGACCCCCTCAAGCACGGCCTGGCCGATCTGCGCAGACCCGGAATCATGGGTCAGACCGAACAGGACACCCGACGCATGGGGATTGTTGTGAGGTGTGCGCTCGCCAGACAGATAGGGGAGGAATTGCTCAGACCCGGCTAGGCCTGCCTCTGTCTGGGCGAGCTTCACAAGCTCTCCCGCGTCGGATGTCCCGGTCAGTTTGACGGCCCAGTCGAGGCAGCTCGCTGCACTCAACATGACCGACATCAGGTGCCACCGATCCGGCAAAGCATGACAGAATGCATGCGCCGCAGAATCGGGATTTGAGCGGAACGTATTCCCCGCCACGAAAATCACGCCGGATGTACCGAGCGACAGCAGCGCTTCACCCTCATCGATCACGCCAACACCCGCCGCACCGGCCGCATTGTCGCCGCCGCCAGCAACCACCGGCACGCGGTCCATGCCCCAGGCTTCAGCCGCTTCCGANGAGCGNNGCACACCGGTCACTTCATGGCCTTCATAGAGCTTTGGCATATGGTCGATCGTGAGACCGCAAGCGGCAAGCAATTCCTCTGACCAGGTCCGCGCCTCGACATCCATCCAGAGCGTGCCCGAGGAATCCGACATGTCGGAGGCGAGATCGCCAGTCATCCGAAGGCGGACATAATCCTTGGGAAGGAGTACCTTGTGCACTTTCTCGAATGCACCTGGCTCATGCCGGCGCACCCATTCGAGTTTCGGCGCGGTAAAACCAGGCATGACAAGATTACCGCCCTTGGACACAAAGGCTGGTGTACTCTTTTGAAGGTCGCGGCACTCTTCAAAGCTGCGCCCGTCGTTCCAGAGGATCGCCGGCCGAATCGGAGCAAGAGATTCATCCAGAAGCGTCGCACCGTGCATCTGTCCGGACAGGCCGACAGCCTTCACCCGATGACGGCGGTTCACGTCCAGCTTGGCGACGGCCATGTTCGTGGCGGTCCACCAATCAGATGGATTCTGTTCGGACCAGAGGGGTTTGGGACGCGAAATCGGAAGTTCCGCCTGGCTGACTTCAACCTGGCGCCCTGCCTCATCAATCAGCGCTGCCTTCACGCTGGATGTGCCTATGTCGATCCCTAGAAACACGTTCCGAATGTCCTCCCTGGCAGCCCGTCTGAGTGCGGCTGTCCACTAAATGATACCGCTATCATTTCAGCTTTGCCATCGCAAGAGCGGAATATCAACTTGCCGAGACGCAGCAGATCCGCCTTTGTCGCAGCGTCAAGTACCGGTGAAAAGACCGATCCTACTTTCCATGTTAGCGTTAGCATGCTTTTTAGCCAACACTTGCGGATAAGGGAGACCGGGGTTTGGCCGATTCAACAGCGCTGTCGCGCCTCATACTCGAAACCAAAGCCATGAAGCTGACCTTGCTGCCCGACCTTGGCGGCAGTGTGGGCGGCTTGACCTACATGGCCCAGGACATTCTGCGTCCATTTGAGCGCACTGCGGATGAAAGCCCACTACAGACTGCGGGCTTCCCCCTTTTTCCGTTCTCGGGCCGAATTTCCGAAGGCCGTTTTGCCTGGAATGACCGTGATGTGTCTCTCGCGCCGAACTTCCTTCCGGAACGGCACGCCATTCACGGCCAGGCCTGGCACGCGGCCTGGCAGGTTGCAGAGCATGGCAGCAATCATGCACGACTGGTGTTTGACTACAGGCCCGAAGATTGGCCGTGGGCCTATCGCGCGGAGCAGGACTTCAGGCTGCGGGATGACGGTCTGGACCTGATGCTTCGCCTGACCAATCACGGGGACGACTCCATGCCCGCGGGGCTTGGCTGGCACCCCTATTTTCCCCGTCTGGATGCGCGCGTGAAAGTACCGGTCGACCGGGTCTGGATGTCGGATGAGGGCATGATCCCCGACAGGCTGGTTATGCCAGCCGCTGGTGCCGATCTGTCAGACTGGCGTATCGTTGATGAGCTCGACCTCGACAATGCCTTCACCGTGTCAGACCGGATAAGTTGTATCGAATGGCCAAGCCGGAACCTGCGCGTAGAAATGGTCTCGGACGCAGAGCTTGGTCACATGGTGATCTACACGCCGAAGCAACAGGAGTTCTTCTGCGTTGAACCCGTAAGCCACGCTCCCGACGCGGTGAACAGCCAGCATCCGGCCGAACTGACAGGGCTGCATAGCCTCGAGCCCGGCGAAACGCTGTCGGCTCAGATAAGCCTGACCATTCGCGAGATCTAAGGCGTCTGGCTTCAGACTTTGATGACCGAATCCCGCTCAATGATCGCAACATCCAGTATCGGATTCAGCTCGCCCAGTTCGGCTTCGTGGTCCGAAATAAACGCAGCAAGTAAATCGACGGACTGATAGCCCATTTCCGCAATTGGCTGGCGCACAGTAGTCAGCTGCGGCCAGATCGCGCTGGCGATGGGCGTGTCATCATATCCGACCACGGAAATGTCTTCCGGCACGCGCTTACCGTGACGGAAAGCCGACGCGATCACGCCGGCGGCCATGTCATCATTGCTGGCAAAGATGGCCGTAGGCTGGTCGGCGAGATCCAGCATCCTGTCGGCCGCCTCCATGCCGCTGCGATACGTAAACCGACCGCGCCGGACGAGATTTGGATCAATGTCGAGGCCATGTTCCTTCATCGCCAGCTGGAACCCGCTATAGCGGCGATGCGACGATATCTGGTCTTCGGCGCCAATCACAAAGCCGATCCGAGTATGGCCACGTGCGATCAGATATTCCGTCATGCGCTTGGCTGCGGCTTCGTCGTCGATCGCGAGGCTTGTTCCGGATTTCGGCGGAGTTTTTGGGGCAATAAGGACGCAAGGAATGCCCGCCTCCTCCAGCCTGGATAGCAGGAGGTCATCTTCGCTGAGCGGGGGAACGACGAGAATGCCGTCCAGACCGGCGCCGCTGACGCGGCCCACAAGCTCATCTACATCGGAAGGGTCTTGGTATGAGGAGAAATCCTCGAGCACGAGGTGGTGCCCCGCTTCCCGGCAGCGGTTCATCGCACCGATGAGCAGTTCACTGAGATAGGAGTTGCTGGGGTTGTTGAAAATCATTCCGATGAATAGGGAGCTCCCACCCGCAAGGCTACGTGCGAGTAAGTTCGGTCGGTACTTCAGTTCGCGGATGGCATCTTCAACACGCGCCCGGGTAGTTTCACGCACGACATCTCGGCGATTGAGCACACGCGAGACCGTCATCTGTGAAACGCCAGCGAGTTCGGCGACCTCCTTGATGGTCGCGTGCTGGCGACGTCCCGACTTTGTAATTTTTTCGGACATACTTGTTCTTCTTATCCCGTGAGCAGGGTTTCCGTCCTGCTTTTCATTCTATGTCTTGCGCCGACTTAACACCCAAACCTCAAGCCTTTATGTAATTTTTTCAAGACGATTCAGCCAGATGGGGTAATGTGGCGCAGTTCACGCACGGGTTGGCGCAGCCTTGAGCGCGGCCGCGACAGCGTCACGCATCAGCTTGGGGCGATAGCTGGAATCGTAAAGAGTCGGTCGTTTCTCTATCCC
>JGI24649J20148_1000066_pt1 | contig 18521 bp, 10 predicted proteins | sample MalvirmetagMSP81_FD_20148 | JGI IMG/M metagenome (IMG submission 20148)
AAGAGCAGGTTCGCACCCATGTCCTCGAACCGGGCCATAACCTCGCGCTGGCTACCTTGCCCGACCGCCAGCATTGCGACCACCGCCGCAACGCCGATCACCACGCCCAGCAAGGTCAGTGCGGTGCGAAACAGGTTTGCTCGTAACGACCGGAAGGCCGTCTTGATGGATTCCGTAAGCTGAAGAAAGAAGGAGGGGGAGGATTTCACGGCGCGTTGCTCAAACGACTCCAGAGACCGTTCTACTGAACCGGAATCGGAAATGATTTTGCCGTCGCGAATTTCAATCGTGCGGTCTGCGCGTTCAGCGACTTCCTGATCATGGGTAATCAGGATGACTGTGCGGCCGGAGCGATGCAGCTCTTCCAGCAATTCCAGAAGTTCTTCACTCGTGCCGGAATCGAGCGCTCCCGTCGGCTCATCCGCAAGGATGACTTCGGCATCATTCATCAGAGCTCGGGCAACAGCCACACGTTGCTGCTGTCCCCCGGACAATTGACCGGGGCGACTTTTCTCGCGCCCGCCAAGGCCAAGCCGACCGAGCAATTCCTGTGCGCGGGCCTTCCGTTCCGATTGGCGAACCCCGGCATAGACCGCAGGTATCTCCACGTTCTCCGATGCGCTGACATTGGCGAGGAGATTATAGCGCTGAAACACAAAGCCGAATGTCCGCCTGCGCAAGGAGGCCAGTGCATCGGCGTCCATCTCGGACACATCCTGCCCATGAATGCGGTAGGTTCCGGAAGTCGGGTGGTCGAGACAACCAAGCAAGTTCATCAAAGTCGACTTACCGGAACCCGACTGTCCGACAATTGCAACGAACTCGCCTTCGCGAATCGTCAGGTCGACGCCATCAAGGGCGCGGACCTCTGCGTCACCCCGTCCGTAGACGCGCTTTATGTCCTGCAAATGCAGCAAGGGTTCTGACATGATCTGGCGTCCTAAACCGGGGGTGGACCCATACGGCGTGGCCGGTCATTTCCGGCACGCTCGGTCGCCTGTTTCGGACGAATGCTCACTTGCCCGGTCACGACCTCATCACCCTCAGACAAGCCGAACAATATCTCGGCACTTGTACGCGTCTGAAGACCAACCACAACAGGCTGAGGGACAGCTTCGCCATTCGCATCCATTTTCAGAACCATACCCATTTCTGCGTCGGGATATTGCGCGCGTGCCTCACGGATAGCCTGGCCTCTGCCGTCGCCAACACGATCACCCTGGGCGGCTCCGCGTTCAGGTTGCGCAGGACGCCTGGCTTGTGCGCTCTCCGGGCGCTCGGGACGTGACTGCAAGGCCGTTACCGGGATCAGGACGGCATCTTCGGCCTGCCCCAGAATGAAGAAGACCTGAGCGGTCATATCACTTCGCAAAATTCCGTCGGGGTTCTCAATATCGAGCAGCGCCTTGTAGAGCACGACGTCATTGACAACTTCGGGCGTGGGAAGGACCTGACGAACTTCGGTTTGCCACTTGTGATCAGAATCGCCCAGCGTGGTGAACCTGGCTTGCTGCCCCTTTGATACGCGCAACACATCTGCTTCGGAGACATCGGCCTCCACCGTCATTATACCGAGATCCGCAATGGTCATGATGACGGGTGCGGTCTGGTTCGCATTGAGGGTCTGGCCCTCGGATGCACTGAGCGAGACGACTGTACCAGCCATCGGAGCGTAAATCTTTGTAAATTCCAGATTGGCTTCATCGGCACGGAGGCTGGAGGTCTGCTGCGCGATCTGCGCATTGATGGCGTCGAGCTTCCCTTCCGCGATCTCCAATTCCGATACCGTGGCCTCATAGTCAGCGCGCGCAATGGCATCGGCCTCAAACAGCATATGGGCGCGTTCAGCTTCGGCCCTTGCAAGTTTCAAAGAAGCCGCCTGTTGACGTTTCGAGGCATATAGCGAGTTTAACTGAGCTTGTTGGGCTTCGACCGTGTTCTGTGCAATCGTGGCATCGATCCGCGCGAGGAGTTGGCCCTTCTCGACCTCGTCGCCGACATCAACGAACAACTCTTCCAATTGACCCGAGACCTGTGCGCCAACCTCAACCATCTCCTTTGGCACAAGAGTACCTGCTGCCGAGATCGTAACTTCAATATCACCCGTGCGTGCGGCCGATGTTTCATAAGTCGGCGTTGTGGAGTTCGCCAAGTTTGACTTCGCAAACCATACGGCACCGCCTGCTGCCAATACGACAATAATCGCGATGATCCAACGGGATCGTTTCCCAAAAACTCTCATTCTTGTCTCTTTCCAGCAATTCTGGCTGTGAACATGTTCCCGGGTTAAACGACCCAAGTTTCAAATTCCGTCGCGAAGACCGGCATTTTATTGCACTTTCCAGCAAACCCGGCTCAAGCCCGCTCCTTCACCACAGCTTTGTCACCAGAATGTTGCAGATCATTTGCTTGCGCATGAATCCTGAAAGCGGAAGACGACAGCAATGTCCCGCCAATTATGTCAGGCTGACACACTCTCGCTGACAAGCCGCACATTTCGGCAAAGTTCAGACAAGACGCTCCCGTAACGCATTGGGACAGGACGATCTGGAGCGCGCCAACATGAACATTTTTTCATTAAATAACAATCATTTAAGGATGCGCGCTTCCGGTCCACAGGCATCCGCTCCTGAGGTGGTTGCACGTGGACTGATTATTGTTCTGGGTATGGCTACGGCCCTCCCTGCATGGGCCGTCGAAATCGAGGAATCCACCGTCGCCCCCGTCGAGACCTCCACCGCGAATGACGGACAGCCCGACGACATTACAATCACTGAAGATGGGGAAATTGATCTCAGCGACCTGCCAGGTACCACCGCGATTACGGTCGACTCCGACAATACCATCACCAATGATGGCGAAATTCTCGCAGAAGACACCGACTACGTCACCGCTATTGCTGTCCGAACGGGTACGACGACAGGCATCACCCACACGGGTTCCATCGAATTGTCGGAAGACTATGACCGGGAAGACGAAGACGATGATGACGATGTGGACGGGCCACTCGCCATCGGGACGAACCGCGTGGGCATCGACGTCGAGAATGGTGGCACGATCACAGGTAATATCCTGCTCGATCATGGCTCCACGCTATACATAGAAGGCAATGATTCAGCGGGCGTACGCATCGGATCCGCGCTCGATGGCGATTACACGCAACAGGGCACAATTTCGGTTATCGGCGACAACGCCCTGGGTCTGAGCCTCGAAGATGACGTCGCCAGTGATGTATTGATCAGCGGCGCCATTACGGTTCAGGGTGAGAATGCGTCAGCTGTCACGATTGATGGGGATGTCTCCGGCAATGTGACGATTGAGAGTTCAATCAGCTCGACCGGCTTCACCAGCACCAGTTCTTCCAACTATATCGCGCCCGTCTATATCGATGACGATACTGAAGCGGTGGAGGATCGCCGCGATGCCGACGACCTTTACGACAATGCAAACGGCGTCCGCATCACGGGCAGTCTCGGACAAGGCCTGTTGATCAATGGCGCGGTCGACGACTTCACATCCGAAGAGGATGAGGATGACGAAACAAAGGATACGATCGACGATTTCGATGAGAATCGAACTGCTGGAAGAATCTACAGTTATGGTTCAGCCCCGGCGCTCGCCATCGAAGCCATCGCTGGCGAAAACGTAGTCTTCTCGAGCGTCGTAGAAACCGTTCGCGATACCACCGATGATGATGATGACGATGACGTAGATGAAGTACTCGCCACGTTTTCTTTTGATCAGGGCCTCATCAATCGTGGGACGATTTATGCTAGTGGCGTGAATATCGGATTCGATGCGACGGCGCTCTCCATATCCGGATCAGAAGACGGAACCGGAACGGTTACAATTGATGGCGGCATCCTGAATTCCGGCACAATTCAAGGAACCGCCTACGAGGCTTCCGCCGTAGGCCTTCTGCTCGGCAACGGCACAGCAATCGGCACTCTCGAAAACTCCGGATCCATCGCCGCAACGACCTATACGTTAACGGACGACACCGCCAAAGCGTTGTTCATTTCCAATGGAAGTACGCTGGAAGCGATCCTGAATAGTGGATCCATCACCGCTTCATCAAATGGCTATGGTGGCGCAGCAACGGCGATCACCGATGAAAGTGATACGCTAAGATACATAACCAATACCGGCGCGATATCAGGCCTACTCATTTCAGACGGACGGGAAGATTCGGAAACAGGATCGTCCATCGCCATTGACCTGTCCGCACAAACGGCTGGCGCAACCATTATCCAGTATCAGGAAACTCCCACTGAAGATGTGAACGGCGATGACGAAATCGATGAGGACGATGTGACCGAACCTACAATCTATGGCGACGTCCGGTTCGGAACCGGCGATGACATACTGCAAATTCTGGACGGGGGTCTGGCAGGCGACATCTACTTTGGTGCCGGCGCCGCAACTTTTGACCTATCGGATGCCGAGTTTCTGGGAGACACCTATTTCGAGGGCGACACACTCAGCCTGTATATCGAGGAGAGTGAGATCGAGGGAGATTTCGACTTCGGCTCTGCGAGTGGAACGATCGACTTCCTGTCTTCATCGTTGCTCACGGGTAATCTGACGAGCGATGCTTACAGACTGGCCGCGACAATTTCAGATTCTGAAATTGTTCTGCTTGAAGACACGTCCTTGCAGCTTGCCTCCCTCTCCGTCACGGATGGTTCAACACTTGAATTCGAAATTGATCCTCAGAACCTGCGGACCACAGCCTTTCTGTCAGTTTCGGGAACCGCAGCACTGGGCAGCGATACTCTGGTACGCCCAACACTTACGTCATTCATCGACGGTGATTTTGCCGTCACACTGATCGAAGCGGGTACACTGATATACGACGAGGAAACCGCTGAGTTATCGACCGAAAATATACCGTGGATATACAACGTATCACTGGAGACAGAGACGTCTGATACAGACAAACTCAATCTCGACTTTCGCCTCAAGACTGCCGAGGAACTCAGTCTCGACACGAACCAGTCCCGCGCCCTCTCCGCTATGCTCAATGTTGCCACAAGTGACGATGATGTCGGATCTGCCATCACGCAGCTTTCGACCGAACATGACTTTCTAGAGGCCTACAATTTGCTGCTGCCTCAGCGCACTGATGCCGCAACGCGCTATCTGGAATCCCAGTCGAATGCCGCTTTTGGCGCGTTGAGAAGCCATCTGGAGTTCACCCGTAGCTCCAGTGAATCCGGAAATGGTGCATGGGTGCAGGAAACCTATTCCCATGTCAGCTATGATGGGTCTGACGATGGGCCGGGATATGACGGCCGCGGCCTTGGCATCGCTCTGGGGTATGATCGCTCGCTGCTAGGCATAGATGCAATCGGCATCATGGGTACGATGAGCGACGGCAAGTTTGAGGAAAAAACTGGCGGCGAAAATCCTGTGACCATGAAAAGTCTGGGTGTCGGGGTGTATGCGACGGAGCAGATCGGGCGCGTAAACCTTCAGGCCGTTGGCCAGATCGCGAAGGTCGACCATTCCAGCTATAGAGAAATCGAGTTCGACGAGTATGTCTCAGAGGTCAGCGGCACATGGGACGGGATGACCACCGCGGCTTCACTCCTGGCATCAACCGAATTCGGGTCCGGGGCGTTCAGGATGACGCCATCAATTGGTTTGGACTACTTCAAACTTGATCAGGACGGATATTCAGAAACGGCATCAAACGGATTGAACCTATGGGTCAGCGACGCCAGCACAGACCGTGTAACCGCTGATGCCGGACTCGGCTTTGCCTATGTCTGGCGGGAAGGCGCAGACTCGTCTCGCACGGGTCCGGCCTATACCAGTTACAACAACTCCAATCGCTACCGTCCCATGGTTCGGGGTGGATTGGATATTGGCTATCGCTCCACGTTGTCTTCGACACCTTACGAAGTCGACGCTGGATTTGTCGGCTATGAGGACAGTTTTACACTCAGCGCCACCGAGGTGTTTGAAGATGCCGCTACGGTGGGACTCTCGCTACTGGCGGGGTCCGAACTCCTGAAAATTCGGTTTGGCGTGGATGGTGAGTTTTCAACCGACGCAACCGCCCTGACGGCCAACGCCGCCGTCAAACTCCGCTTCTGATCTCTCAGACACCATTTCTCTCTTCTGGATGCCGACTTCATGAGCCACAAAAACAAAACACTCGCGCTCTCCCTGATCCTCTCTGCGCTCGCCGCTTCGCTGCAACCGACGGCGCTTGCGCAGGTGGGCGCAGAAGACAGCACAGGAAACATCGAAGCCATCATTATCAATGGCAACCAGCGGATCGAAGACCGAACCGTGATGTCCTACCTTCTAGTCGAACCTGGCTCACCTTTTGACGCGAACCGTATCGACCTTTCCCTCAAATCCCTCTTCGCAACCGGCCTCTTTGCTGATGCAAATTTTGACCGGGTCGGGAACCAGCTCATCATTACATTGGTCGAAAACCCAATTGTAAATCGGGTCATGATTGAAGGCAGCAAATCGCTCGGGGAAGAAAAGATCCGCGAAGAAATCCAGATATCGCCGCGCGGCGTATTCACCGCCGCTCGCGTGCAGGCAGACGTACAGCGCGTGATGGAACTCTACCGCCAATCCGGCCGGTTCGCGGCGAAAGTCACGCCCGAATATGTGCCGCTCGATCAGAACCGTGTGGATGTGGTCTTCTCGATTACAGAGGGACCTGTGTCTGGTGTACGAGCGATCAACTTCCTGGGAAATGAAACGTATTCAGACGACCGTCTTCGGTCGGAGATTGTCACCCGTCAATCACGTTGGTGGCAGTTCTTCTCATCAAACGACAATTATGACCCAGGTCGCTTGGAATATGACCGCGAATTGCTACGTCAGTTTTACCAGAACAAGGGGTATTACGACTTCCGCGTAGAGTCAGCCGTGGCAGAACTAACGCCTGATCAGAAGGATTTCTACATTACCTATACAATCGACGAGGGCGAGATTTATCGCTTCGGCGAGATCAATGTCGAAACCGAGCTGGAAAAGCTCAACACGGACGCCTTGAAAGCGTCACTGGTAGCGCGATCCGGTGACCTGTTCCGAGGCGACACAATTGAAAACTCAATTGATGGCCTGACCTATGTCGCCGGGATCGGAGGTTATGCCTTTATTGATGTGCGCCCTGAAATCTCCGCCGATCTCGAAACGCATACGGTCAACGTGACCTTTCATGTCAATGAAGGTCCGCGTGTTTACATCAACCGCATCAATATTGTCGGTAATACCCAAACGCTCGATCGCGTGATCCGGCGGGAATTGCGCGTGACTGAAGGTGATGCCTTCAACCGCATCTTGCTGGATCGCTCGCGCAACCGCGCACGGGCCCTTGGCTACTTCAAAGACGTCGAAGTTACTGAGGTTCCCACCGCGGACCCTGACCAAATTGACGTGAATGTAAAAGTCACTGAGCAGCCCACTGGCGAGATGAGTTTCTCAGCTGGCTTCTCATCCTCAGAATCTTTCCTCGTAGATGTCAGCGTGGCACAGCGCAATGTGCTCGGGCGCGGGCAATCCGCGTCTGCTCGTCTGTCCACATCCAGCCTCCAGCAAATTGTGGACTTGCAGTATACGGAGCCACGTTTCCTAGACCGTGACATGTCCGCAGGTGTGAGTGCGTTTGCTACCCGCCTCGATTATTCTGACACCGATCTTGGCGGCTATACGACTGAATCTGTAGGTGTCAGCGGGCAGCTAGGTTTCTCCTTGTCAAACCGGCTGCAACTTGGCTTGAAATATACGTTGCAAAACGACAAAATCGACGTCGTCGATCAGAGCATCGTGATTGACTCGGACAGCGGCGAACGCCTGACCACCGAATACACTGTAGATGACAATGACACCCCGGGAGACACAAGCGATGATGTCGTGGGTGTCGCCTTTCTCACCGCTGATGACGTGCCATTGCCTGATGGCTCGCTGATCGTGGATGTATGCGATGCGCGCTATCTCAACAGATACTCGCTTTGCTCAAGTGAACGATCAGAAATCTCCTCGATCGTCGGGTACAATCTCCTCCTGGACATGAAGAATGACCCTATTGACCCCACTGGCGGGTTCGACCTGATGTTTGGTCAAGACGTTGCTGGCCTGGGCGGGGACGTGAACTTCATTCGGACCAACGCATCGATGAATATCTATCAAGGCATCACGAAGGGCGTGACGGCCAGTTTGCGTCTTTCCGGTGGATACATCGAACCCTATGGCACGAGCGACGCGGAATCCGAATACGGACAAACCACTCCCCAAGGCGTACGTATCAATAATCGCTTTTTCAAGGGCGGCAACAGCTTCCGCGGGTTTGATACGGCAGGTCTCGGGCCGCGCATTGTGCAAATCATCCAAAATGATGACGGCACAGAAACAGTGAAGCGTCTCAACGCCCTGGGCGGCAACGCGTTCTACCAATCCAGCCTCGACATCTCGATGCCAAACTATCTGCCGGAAGAATACGGCATCAAGACGGGGCTGTTCCTGGAAGCCGGCGCGGTTGGCTTGTTGAGCGACATAGACAAGAGCGACCCGGTCGAGTTCACGGATACTTTTGGCCGTGATGCCGTCCAGTTGATTGAAGACGACTTGTCCTTGCGCGCATCTACAGGCCTCAGCGTCTATTGGACATCCCCTTTCGGCCCAATCCGCTTCGACTTCAGCCATATCCTCAAGAGCGAAGAGTACGACCGCACGGAGTCCTTCCGTTTCAGCACTTCCACCCGGTTCTGATAGCGTGTCAGCCAGCGGCCTTCAGAGGCAAGGTCACCGTTACGAGCAGCCCCCCGTTTGGTGGGTTCGACAAATCGATGTGCCCACTATGGGCTTCAATCAGATTCTTCGCGATATGAAGTCCGAGCCCATGCCCGCCGGTCTCGCGATTGCGTGACTGTTCCAATCGAACAAGGGGTTCGAACACACGCTCCAGAGCATCTTCCGGGATTCCCGGACCTGTGTCCTGGATCGTCACAATAGCCTTGCCGGCTCGTTCACTGAGACAAACGTGCGCCATGTCTCCATAACGCACCGCATTTTCAATCAAGTTGCGCAAGGCGCGTGTCAGTTCATCTGATCGACCCATGACAATCGGGCGTACATCGATTTCATTGAACGAGACAGAGAGGCCCAGATCCCGCAAGTCTTCGATAAGGCTGTCGACCAACGAATACATGTCCAGCGGCTGGAAAGGCTCATCTGACTGGCCAGCCGTCGCCGCAGCAAGTGCGGCTTCTGTGATACGCTCCAACTCTGCCAGAGCACGACTCATCCGCTCGCGCTCACTCGCATCTGATAGCATCTCAACCTTCAGTTTCAATGAGGTAATGGGTGTCCGCAAATCATGACCAATTGCTGCGAGCAGCTGGCGTTGGCCAGCCACTGTGGTCTCGAGGCGGCGGCCCATGCGATTGAAAGCACGCAGCGATTCGCGCACGTCATACGGACCTTGCTCGACCAGCGGCTCATGCTTGTAGTCGGACGCCAGCGTATTCGCGGCCTTCGCCATTTGCCTCAATGGATTGATCGCATTCAGGGCGGCCCATATGCCGATGCCAACCATCAGCACGATGAGCATGACGGCCGCCAGGAGAGGTGGACGCGGCTCTTTCACACTGATGTTCTCGGTTCTTATGTTTATCCAATTGCCATTCGCGATCTCGAGCGACACTCTTGCGCGCTGCTGGCTGGCAGATCTCCCACGCTCTGACGGCGGAGGCCTCAAACTCATTGGCCCGGGACGGCCCGGTTCTTCATCCATGAACCTGTCCGGCCGACCGGGAGGACCTGCGAGCCTGTCCCGATCACCCCACCCACTCAGGGAAATACCAATCGGCGTATCCTGCGCTAGCCCAAGATTTTCAAGAACACGTTCGGCTAGCCCCCAGGAGAAAGGCTCAATATAGGGATATTCTGACAGCGAGTAATCGGTTATTTGAAGACGCTCCAGCTCTTTGTCGGAGAGTGAATCGGGCCAATCCTTCGCCTGCAAATCCTCCAAGGCGACCGTCGCAACATGCAGCGCCGTACGTGGCTGGAGCCGTTGCGATGAAATGCTGAATTCCACAATGAAATACGCCAGTAGAAATGTAGACAGCAGAGCGGCTGTCACCAGGATTACAATCCGTGTAAGAAGCGTATCAAGCCTTGCCAGCATCACAGTTTCTTCACATCAGCTGCAAAGACATACCCCCCGCCCCAGACGGTCTGGACGATATCCGGATTCTTGGGGTCGCGTTCGACCTTTTTCCGAAATCGACTCACCTGACTGTCGACACTGCGGTCGAACACGTCTGCGCCTTCGGCATGAGACAGTTCCACGATCCGTTCACGCGACAGCACGATCTGTGGTCGGGCTACAAAGATCATCAATAATTGGAATTCGCCAGTGCTCAGGGAGACGATCACGCCATCATCGCGGGTCATTGTGCGTTTCGCCGTGTCCAGCGTCCAACGGTCAAACTCAAAATAGCGCGTTTTCTCAGGCGTCATTTCTCTTTCGCGACCATTCGCGCGCCGCAGGACCGACCGCACACGCGCAAGCAGTTCCCGCGGGTTGAATGGCTTGCACACATAATCATCTGCGCCGACTTCCAAGCCGACAATCCGGTCGATCTCATCAGTTCTCGCGCTGATGAAAACGATCGGAATTGCGGTGAGCCGAACGATCGAGCGACAAAGACTAATCCCGTCCTCGCCCGGCATCATGACGTCCAACAGGATGAGGTCTGGCTCTTCAGAATGAATCGCCCGGCGCGCAGCGGGTGCATTTTCAGCCGTCGACACGCGATAGCCGTTTTCCGTGAGATAGGATTTCAAATCTTCCCGAATTTCGCGGTCATCATCGATGACGAGAATGTGTTCGGGCGTCGTGGTCTCTGGATCAGGCATCTCCGCAGTCTCCTGAATATGTATCGTCGATCTGATGATTACAAATAGGATAAACTTGTTGCCAAGGTGTGTCGTGACTGCAGTTAAACTGCGCTTCGAACCCCACCGCTCCGGATCATCCCGAATTGCTGGTGTCGCCACCGAAAACCCATACCTTTCGAGTCGGTAATGTCATGTTGCAGACTGCCATATATTGCCATCACTTTCGTCCTAACCGGCATATCCTCTCAACATGGCTGAGGCATCTTGTTCTCATCGACGCAGGGAAACTTCCCCGCACTTTGTCCCCAGAGACTGCATCAAGAGCACTCAATTTGCCTAGTTCCACCCCCTATTCCGGTCGCTCTGAAGAGAAAGTCTCGATCTCAATCACCGAAATCATCGCATCCACCAGGACAGTCCCCGTCCGCTCCTTGAACACCGAGCCTCCCTTTGGGTGCCAAGACCGATGCGATGAGAGGGAGGTGTCACACCCCCCCTACGTCTCACCCTGTGACACCTCCCTCACCCCCTTCTCTTCCCGTTGCAAACGACTGTCAGGAGCAATGAAAGTCACAGTCCTGATGATTGCTGGACTGTCCTTGGTGGCCGCATGCACATCCTCCCCGCGCAAGGGGCCAGGAGCCAGCGGTCGCGATGGCGGAGACCGCGCACGCCCGACTCGGTCGCAAGGCCTGTCTGCCCCACCAGTGGCACTGCTTTTCGTCAGCATGGACAGTAATCACGATCACTTCGTATCGCGCGAAGAAGTTGATAATGGTATTGATCTCGAATGGCGCGCCTTGGCGGGGCCTGATCGGGTACATCAATCTGCGGTGCAGATGTCAAATTGGGCAGCTGAGACCCTTGGCGACCTGAATGCACTCCCCAGCCCTATTGCCTTCGACAGCAATCTGGATGGAACCATCACGGCCTCGGAATTCCGAATACGGCTTATCGATATATTCGGTCGGATCGATAAAAACCGAGATGGGCTTCTATCACGCGCAGAATTTCTGACAGCGCCGCGCGCAGTCGATTCCAACGAACCCACCATGCCGCAGGATAGCCAGCGCCGCGGACCTCCTCCCGGACGACGGCAATAGATTCCGGTGTCTATCCCGAAATCCTCCGCGCTTGTCCGAGCACCAGTTTTCCCGCCAGCGGCCAACAAGCCCGAAGCGTATCCGAAAGAGCCAGTGTTCCAGCCTGGCCCCAGCCTGGCAAGTCTGTGGGCCAGCGCAGGTCTTATCCGAACCGACATAACACGGGGTTTCAATGGCTTGTCAGGAGCGGCCGATGGCGCGCCTCTCGACTTGCACTTGCGCCTGCTATCTCTATTCACAGATCAACAGCCGCTTTCCCGTTATGCGGTGTATGTCTGGCACGCCGACGCAGCTGGCAAGTACTCTGTCTTCAATCGCCTGGATATAAACTATCTACGTGGTATAGGAATCACAGACCAACGAGGACGCGTAAACTTTCGGACCGTGTACCCAGGCACTTATCGGGGACGTCCGCCACATATCCATTTCGAGGTCTATCGCAGCCTGGATACTCTGGGGTTGGGAGTGGCGCCACTGATACGGTCCAGCATCCTGTTTCCCGACATGGTTTCCCGATCCGTCTATACTCGGAACCCGGCCTATGCCGATAGCTTGGACAAGTATGCGGCGCTAAGATTCCAGCTCCCGGTGCTGAACCCAACCGGTGACAAGCGCGCCGTGCAGCTGGCGAGTACGAGTGCCTCCAGCAACTCCACTCTCAGAGCCAGCTTGGACATATTCATCAATGCGGAAGAATGAACCGCGATATCGTTGTGGTTTCGCTCTACTCGACAGGAAGGTCATCACTTGCAAGAATCTTCGTGATGATCGGCTTCATCATTTCGATAAATTGCGGACGTTCATGCTCGGGATGCCTCAGCGTGCGGGCCGGAATGCCGCCAAACAAGGTAAACAACATCTCCGTCCGCAAAACAGGCGTTGTAATTCCGGCATTCTCCAGGACGCCACAAAACTCTTCCCGTATTTCACGATCATAGTTCTGCAAGATCTCGGCAACCGACGGATTTCTCTGCGCCTCGGCAAGAATCTCGAAATTCAAAACCGTTCGGAACGGGTCCTGATGCTTGATAATAATGTCGATGACGAGTGGAGCGATTTGATCTCGGATTTCAGTGCCGCTCAGATTACGGAAGTCTTCCATTCTGTCTTTTTGGCGCAACAATTCGCGCTCCACCACAGCCTCTATCAACAAATCCTTGGACGCAAAGTAATGATACAGATGGCCAACACTGATGCCACATTCTTTGGCGATCCCGGAAATGCCCGCGCCATGGAATCCCTTCTCAACGAAGTGAATCTCAGCGCAGTCCAGAATTTCAGCAACGCGACTCTCACGTTTCGCGGCCGTCTTCGATTTGCTCATAACTGTCATGCAGAAAAACACCTAAATTCCACTATGCCCTCTCCTTGACATGCTGCACCGCAACACTAGATAGAGCGTTCACTCTAGAATTGTTATATTGAAGCCATTCGGCTCGTCAAGGAATCCTCATGGAAGTTCTAAGAAAAAGTATTTCGGCAGCGACCTTGTCCGTCGCCTTCCTGCTGACGGCCTGTGGTAACGAAGGCAGTACAGTAGAGGTTCCGCAACAGCCAGCTCCAGTTGTAAAGACTCTCACGACCGAACTCGTATCGGTCCCCAACGCCGTTGAGTTGACTGGACGCGCGCGGGCCCACGCCGAAGCGGAGATCCGCCCGCAGGTCACCGGCATCATCAAGGAGCGGCTGTTCAAGGAAGGCGACCTCGTCTCGCGTGGACAAGCGCTCTATCAGATTGATGCAGACGAGTATGCCGCAGATGTGCGAAGTGCCGAGGCCGCATTGGCGCGTGCCCAGGCTTCTGCAAATGTCGCAAAGGAAACCGCCAAGCGGTTCGCCGACCTCGCAAAGATCAACGCTGTCAGCCAGCAGGAATATGATCAGGCCGCGGCTACGGCCCAGGAAGCAGAAGCGGATATTGCGCTTCAAAAGGCTGCTCTGGACCGCGCACGCATCGATCTTGCCCGCACCAGGATTTCTTCCCCCATCGCCGGACGCATTGGTCGATCATCGGTCACACAAGGCGCGCTCGTCACTCAAAACCAGACTGAAACACTCGCCAACGTGCTTCAAATCGATCCGATCTATGTGGACCTTACCGTTTCCAGCAATCGCGTCCTCAACATGCGCCGCCAGATTGCGTCCGGGCGGGTTGCCTCCAAGGGAATCGACACGGTGCCAGTGAACATCATCCTCAGCGACGATACAACGTATCCCCTGCAAGGTGAGCTCGAATTCAGCGAAATCAATGTCGACGAAAGTGCCGGTACAGTAGCGGTACGTGCGCTCGTACCAAACCCTGATGGTATTATCCTGCCGGGCATGTTCGTCCGCGCAAACTTCGTTGCCGGCATGTACGAAAATGTCATTACGCTGCCGCAATCGGTCGTCTCGCGGACCCCAACGGGCGAAGCCTCCGTCATGGTCGTCAAAGATGACAACACAATTGAGCAGCGCGCCATCCAAGTCGAGCAATACAACGACAATTCATGGATTGTGCTGGACGGCTTGGAGGAAGGCGAAAGAGTCGCCGTTTCAAATCTTCAAAACCTGCGTGCAGGTGTGACAGTTGATCCGATTTCCAGCGCAGCACAAATATCCGCCGCCCGCGACTCGCGCAGCGAACTGAACTAGCGAACCCTGGACACTCGACATGGCTAAATTCTTTATCGACCGCCCGGTGTTTGCCTGGGTGATTGCAATCATCATCATGCTTGCAGGCGGCATGGCGCTGCGCGCGCTTCCAATCGCTCAGTATCCGGATATCGCGCCCACAACGGTCAGCATTTCAGCGAACTATCCGGGGGCATCCGCCGAAGCAGTCGAGAATGCGGTGACGCAAGTCATCGAACAGCAACTCACCGGCCTTGATGGACTCGACTATATATCGTCGTCCTCGAATTCCAACGGTTCAATGTCGATTACGTTATCCTTTGAGCCCGGCACAGATGCCGATATTGCCCAGGTTCAAACCCAAAACAAAATCTCGCTCGCGACACCGCTTCTGCCGGAAGAAGTGCAGCGTCAGGGCGTGACCGTGAGCAAGGCAAGCGGCAGCTTCCTGCTGGTAACAGCATTTTATTCTCCAAACAGCACACTCAACCAGATCGACATCGGCGACTTTGTTCGCTCCACCGTCTATGACACAATCAGCCGCATCGACGGTGTCGGTAGCGTTCAGGTGTTCGGATCGCAGTACGCAATGCGTATCTGGCTAGAGCCTGAAAAGCTGGCGCAATACCAACTTACTCCGTCTGACGTCACGCAAGCTATCCAGGCCCAGAACGCACAGGTCGCCACTGGCGCACTAGGCGGAACTCCTTCAGTGCCAGGCCAGGAGATCAACGTCACCGTGACGCTTCAATCCCTGTTGTCGACTCCAGAGCAATTCGAGAAGCTGCTGATCCGCACAACGCCTGCGGGTGGATCCGTCCGACTGGAAGATGTCGCACGGGTCGAACTCGGCGCCCAGGATTATTCAACCATCGCTCGCTTCAATGGCAAGCCGGCAACGGGTGTGGCGATCTCTTTGGCGACGGGCGCAAACGCGCTCGAAACAGCCGAGCGAGTCAAGGAAGCCGTCAGGAACATGTCGCCATCCTTTCCAGCCGATCTGGAGTACCAGTTCCCCGTTGACTCGACACCCTTCATCGAAACCTCGATCCATGAAGTTCAGAAAACGCTGTATGAAGCGATTGTCCTCGTATTTGTCGTTATNCTGATCTTCCTGCAAAGCTTCCGTGCGTCGTTGATCCCGATCATTGCGGTTCCAGTTGTCTTGCTCGGCACGTTCGCCGTGCTCCTCCTGTTCGGCATGTCCATCAACACACTTACCATGTTCGCCATGGTGCTGGCCATCGGTCTCCTCGTGGACGATGCCATCGTAGTGGTGGAGAATGTTGAACGGGTTATGCATGAAGACGGCCTCTCCCCCTATGATGCCACCGTTAAATCCATGCAGCAGATCACCGGAGCCCTGGTGGGTATTGCCGTGGTCCTATCCGCTGTCTTCGTGCCTATGGCCTTTTTCCCGGGTTCTGCCGGCATTATCTATCGCCAGTTTTCGGTTACGATCGTATCTGCCATGGCGCTGTCCGTGCTAATTGCGGTGGTCTTGTCACCGGCCTTGTGCGCCACACTATTAAAGCCATCCTCCGGGAACGGAAAGTCATGGTACATGACCCCGGCGCGCGCATTCAATTCCGGCTTTGACAAACTCACCAATGCATATGAAGGCGCGGTCACAAGGATCATTCGCCGCAGATGGATCATGCTTGCCACCTTCGCGGTAATCATGGCGGTCACCGGCCTATTGTTTGTACGCCTGCCCACGGCATTCCTGCCCGACGAAGACCAGGGCACATTGATGACCATTGTCCAGTTGCCTGAAAGCGCAACCCTGGAGCGGACTGCTGCCGTGATGGATGATGTGCGGAAGTATTATGCTGCGAATGAAGAAGACAATATCATGGGCCTGTTCACCGTCGCTGGCTTCAGCGTTGTCGGTCAGGGCCAGAACAATGGCATGGCCTTCGCGGCTATGAATGATTGGTCTGAACGGCCGGGTCCTGAAAACTCTGTCCAGTCTATCGCAGGCCGTGCTTTTGGCGGTCTGTCCCAAATCGACGAAGCCCGGATTTTCCCGATCGTTCCCCCGCCTATTCGGGAGATGGGCAATTCGAACGGCTTTGATCTCTACATTCAGAACACAGGCGGACTTACCCACGCTGAATTTGTGGATGCCCGGAACCAACTTCTCGGCATGGCCTCTCAGGATCCGCGCCTGATGGGCGTCCGCCCGAATGGCAGCGAAGATGGTCCACAGTTCAAGATGAATCTCGACTACCAGAAAGCTCAAGCTCTCGGCGTGTCTGTTGCCGATGCCACAAGTGTCCTGTCCGTTGCCTTCGGGGGAAGCTATGTGAATGACTTCATCGACCGGGGCCGTATCAAGCGTGTCTATGTTCAAGGGGATGCGGAAGACCGTATGCAACCGGAAGACATTTCCAAGTGGCACGTGCGCACCTCGTCCGGCGAGATGACTCCGCTTGACGAGATCGTGTCCGGCGAATGGTCATATGGTTCTCCCCAGCTCCAGAGATTTGGCGGCGTACCCGCAATCAATATTCAGGGATCTCCGGCAGAGGGCGAAAGTTCCGGTGTAGCCATGCAGATCATGGAAGACATGGTCAGCCAGTTGCCTGGCAACATCTCTCTTGAATGGAGCGGGCTCAGCCGTCAGGAGCGCCAAGCTGGCAACCAGGCAACGATGCTATACATTCTGTCCCTTCTCTTTGTATTCCTCTGCCTAGCTGCTCTTTATGAAAGCTGGACAATTCCAGTCTCGGTCCTGCTGGTCGCCCCGCTTGGCGTTACGGGCGCTGTATCTGCGGCAAACCTCTTTGGTCTCGCTAATGACGTCTTCTTCCAGGTCGGCCTCTTGATGACTGTTGGTCTCGCCTCCAAGAACGCGATCCTGGTCGTCGAGTTCGCGCGGACCCTCGAAGATCAAGGCAAGGACGTTGTCACGGCGACCATCGAAGCCGTACGGCAGCGCATTCGCCCCGTCTTGATGACGTCGTTTGCTTTTGGCTTTGGTGTCTTGCCACTCGCCCTCAGTACCGGCGCAGGCTCAGAAAGCCGAAATGCAATGGGCTGGATCATGGTGGGTGGCGTTATAGCCGCCATGACCTTCAGCCTGCTGTTCGCCCCTCTCTTCTATGTTCTAGTTCGCCAGGTTACGACGCGCCTGCGCGGTCAACGCCCTGCCACGTCCGGAGATCAAGCATGAGCCGTCAAAAATACCTCGCCGCCCCGCTCAGTGCGCTTGTCCTGACCGGCTGTGTCAATCTGGCACCAGACTATGAGCGCCCGATAGCGCCCGTGCCGACAGAGCTTCCCATTTCGGAGCCTTCGGTGACTGGGGTCTCCACACTTGCATGGCAAGACATCGTTCAGTCGGATGAGTTGCGTGCACTGATCGATCTGTCGCTGGACCAGAACCGCGACCTGCGAACTGTCGCCGCCACTGTCGAAGTGGCACGTGCGAACCTCGTCACGTCTCGGTCAGGTTTCTGGCCGACCTTCACCGGGTCCGGTAGCGCGCAGAAGGGCGGCACCTTTCGGGATGACGCAACATATTCGTCTTCCTTCGGTGACAGCACTTCCGCGCAAATAGGAGTCTCTGCTTGGGAACTAGACTTCTTTGGGCGTATCCGGAACACGAACGACGCCGCCCTGCAGACCTATCTGGCGAGTGTCGAAGGCGAACGCGCCACCAAGATTTCCCTGGTGGCATCTGTCGCGGAAGCGTGGCTCCAACTCGCGGCAGACCAGGAATTGCTGAGACTGGCCGAACAGACGGCGAGCAGTCAGAATGAAAGCCTCGACCTCACACAGGCTCTGTTCGATGCGGGCACTGCCAGCGAGATCGACTTGCGTCGGGCCTCGGCGTCTGTTGCGTCAGCCCAGGCACAAGCGGCAGAGTTCCGGGCAACTGTCCGCCGAGACCTGAATACCCTGCGTTATCTGGTGGGAACAGAC
>JGI24649J20148_1000080_pt1 | contig 16730 bp, 12 predicted proteins | sample MalvirmetagMSP81_FD_20148 | JGI IMG/M metagenome (IMG submission 20148)
GGCGGAATTCAGCGGCTATAACCGTGATATCCGGGATGACCGAATCCGGCCGCTCACCCGATGGGTCGAGCAGTGTTTCCCGGGGGTTTGCACCCGTCGCGTCGTACCCTGGGCGGGATTGCGCCCCATGCTGCCCAATATGATGCCGCGAGTTGGTCCGGGCCGGTTGCCCACGGTGTTCTATAACACGGGGCATGGTCACTTGGGCTGGACCCTGTCTGCGATCACCGCTGAAATGCTGGCGGATGCCATTGAGCCCGCGTTGTCAGGCACGACAGTGAGCGCTGCTGGCTAGTGTTGGGCGATCGTGCCGAATTAACGTCATTCGGCCGGCAGGATTTCCTGGCTTTTGGCCGCGAATACGGAATCAGCTATCGCTTTCCTGACGTCGACGGCCATGACGCCCCCGATGACGATTCAATCATCGCGCGGGGGCGGATTGATGAAACCCCTCTACCTTCCGGGTTTCGCTTCACCCATTCCGATCTGACGATTTCCCACAGCTACGAATCAGTGTCGCTGGGTCACGCGCCCCTGTTGATGGTGATCGTGCTCGAAGGGCGCATTCGCCTGTCGATTGGTGCGGTCCAGCGGGAGCTGGGGAGTGGCATGGCCGCCAGCCTGCAATTACGACCGGAGTATGCGCTGGAAGCCTATCAGCCCGCTGGCCAACGTCTGGAAACCATTGTGTTGGCCTTTGATCCCGGTGGCCCGTTGCCGTCGCAGACCGAACAGGGTTCCCTGCGAGCCCTGCTCAGGGGGGTGCAGGATCCGGTAGTGCTGTGGGACGTTCCACCGGTTCTCATGACGGCTCTTGAGCAATCCCTTGGCGCCAGGCTGCCTGAGCTTCAGAAAACACTGGTGCTGGAAGGTCTGGCTCTGCAGTTGGTGGGTTATGGTCTACCGGAGCAGGTGCCGGCAATTGAGCGGAAAAGTCGTGCTTCTTCCCAGGAGCACCAACGCCTGGAAGCTATTCGTCAGCTGCTGGCATTTGCCCCGACGGAAGAATATGCCCTGACGGATCTCGCCAGCCGTGCCGCAATGAGCCCCAGCAGTTTGCGTAGTAAATTCCGTGCGACCTACGGGTTGTCGGTGTTCGGGTATTTGCGTAAGTGCCGGCTGAATCTGGCCTGGCACTACCTGGAGCAGGGATACTCCGTTCAGCAGGCTGCCCACCGGTCCGGCTATCGACATGCCACTAACTTTGCGACCGCGTTCCGGCGCCAGTTCGGTGTTTCTCCCAAAACCGTCGTTTGAATCACGGTATTTGTCGTTCCGCATACAAAATCCGTCACTTGGCATATCTAATACTGGATCTAAAAGCGAATAATTCGCATTAAATTATCGTTAGACCCAAGTGAGGCTTTCATGTTCCGACATTCCCGTTTGTCGTTTGCGGTTGCCGTGGCTCTTGTCGGTGTCACCGGCGCGCCATTAGCCGTTGCCCAGGAACAGGGCGAACCGAAAATGCTGGATGCGTTAAACGTAACAGCGACCCGCAGCGCGACGAAAACCGATACACCGGTGATTGAAACCCCGCAATCAGTATCTGTTGTCAGCCGCGAAGACTGGGAAGAAAAAGGCGCCCGTACGGTGCAGCGCGCCGCCAGCTATACCCCGGGTGTGGGTACGAACCAGGTGGGATCTTCCAACCGCTACGATTATCTGATTCTCCGCGGTTTTTCCGATGGCAGTATCAACAACACCTATCTGGATGGCCTGCGGGTGATGAACGACGGTGGCTCCTACAGCTCCTTCGCCATTGATCCCTGGTTCCTTGAGCGCATTGAGATTGTCAAAGGCCCGACCTCCGTTCTCTACGGCCAGGGCTCCCCTGGTGGGATTGTTGCCCTGACCAGCAAGCGTCCGGAGTTCCGGGATGGGGGGGAAATCCGTGTCTCGCTCGGCAACAACGCCCAGCGCAGCTTTGCCTTTGATGTCACCGGTCCGGTGGATGATGAGCAACGGGTTGCCTATCGCGTGACCGGCATTGCTTCCGCTGCTGACGCGCAACAGGACCACGTGGAACTGGACCGTCGCGCCATTGCCCCGTCGCTGACCTGGGACATGACCGACGAGACCAGCGTGACTCTGCTGGCCTACCTTCAACGTGATCCGGAAGGTGGCTACCACAGCGGTTTGCCGTACGAGGGCACGGTGGAGTCCCGCGACGGCCAGAAAATCGACAACACCTTTTTTGAGGGCGAACCGGACTACGACCTTTTCCGGCGCGACATGACCATGGTGGGATACGATCTGGAGCATCGAATCAATCGTAACTGGTCCGCCTTGCAGAAAGCCCGTTACCTGGATTCGGACGTTGAGTTGAAACAGGTTTATGCCTACGGCTGGGCCTCGGCCACTGAGCTTAACCGCTACTACTCCGGTGGCGATGAGGATCTGCAGGCACTCACCGTTGATAACCAGATTCAGGGGGAATTGACGACTGGCGCGGTGGATCACACCGTATTGGTGGGGGTGGACTATCAGCGGCGTGAGAACGACGTGGTCTGGCCGTCGGGCGCCTTTCCGGCCATCGATGCCTTCAATCCTGAGTACGGGGCCGATCCCTCTGCCCTATACCCCCCGCAACGCAATCTCCGTAAGCAGAAACAGACCGGAGTCTATCTGCAGGACCAGCTGGCCACCGGTGGCTGGCGGTTGACGTTGGGTGGCCGTTACGACTGGGTGGAGATCGAGAACACCAATCGTGACACCGGTGTAGTGACAGAGCTGGACGAAACCCAGTTCAGTGGCCGTGCCGGGCTGCTCTACCTGTTCGACAACGGCATTGCACCCTACGTGTCCCACTCCACGTCGTTTTCGCCCAGCGCCTATACCGACCAGAACGGCGACCTGCTGGCCCCGAGTGAAGGCAAGCAGATAGAAACCGGGCTTAGGTACCAGCCGGTGGGAACCACGGACCTGTATACGCTCTCTCTGTTCCGCATCAACCAGGAGAATCTGGCCACCAAGCAGCCACAGGAGTCCTTCTACCGCAGCATTGGTGAGATTGAGTCCCAGGGTGTGGAGCTGGAAGCCAAGGCGCAGCTGACGGAGAACCTGAATGTCCAGGCCGGATATGCGTTCACGGACGTCACCTTTGAGAAGTCCGAGGCCTATCGCGAGGGCAATGCCGCCAGCCAGGTGCCGGAACACCAGCTGACCCTGTGGGCCGGTTACCGGTTCACGCAGGGAGTCCTTAACGGGGCAAACGCGGGATTGGGTGTCCGTCACAACGCGGACATATACGCCGATGATGCCAACACCAAAAAGGTGCCGGACTACACCCTGGTGGATCTGGCACTGGGCTACGATTTCAGCAAGCTCGGCCTGGAAGGCGTTTCTACCCGGCTGAACGTGAACAATCTGCTGGACAAGGAATACGTGGCGTCCTGCTACAACAGTCTGGACTTCTGTTACTTCGGGGCAGAACGTAACGTTACGGCGTCGGTTTCCTACCGGTTTTGACACGTAAGCGGGAAGTGATAACGGTCATAATAAACCCTGAGTGCTGAAAACAGAGTCGATTCCGGCTCTGTTTTTAAGTAATATTACGAAACTCTTTTGAGTGGTCGTCCGGCCACTCTTCCTTGTTTCATGTAAGACCAAATAGGCACTCACCCTGTACCTTTGGGGGATTACCGGTTACACAAATATCAAGGAAGATGCGGGCCTTCTGCCACACAATTCCAACAAACCGTTTACTCAGAAGATTCCCGCAATGCCCACAACCGTTCTCTCCGGCTTTACCCACAACTTCCTGGGTAATGCACCCGCCTGGTACAAACAGGTCATTCTTCTATTCCTGATTGCCAACCCCCTGATTGTCTGGACCCTTGGCCCGGCCGTGGCCGGTTGGGCGTTGGTGGGGGAGTTTATTTTTACTCTGGCCATGGCGCTGAAGTGTTATCCACTGTTACCGGGCGGGTTGCTGGCGATTGAAGCCCTGTTAGTGGGTATGACGTCAGCGGATGCGGTGTACCACGAGGTGTTGGTGAACTTCCCGGTCATCCTGCTGCTGATGTTCATGGTGGCTGGCATCTACTTTATGAAAGAGCTGCTGCTGGTGACGTTTACCCAGATCCTGGTGGGTGTGCGGTCAAAGTCCGCGTTGTCACTGCTGTTCTGTGCTGCTGCGGCCGTTCTATCCGCGTTCCTGGACGCGCTTACCGTCACCGCAGTCATCATCAGTGTCGCTGTCGGTTTTTACTCGGTGTACCACAAGGTAGCCTCCGGCAAGGGTTATCATCACTCTGATCACAACGCCAACAGCGACGAACACGTGATTGAGTTGCACCGGGAAGACCTGGACAAGTTCCGGGCCTTTCTGCGTAGCCTGCTGATGCACGGCGCCATTGGAACGGCCTTGGGGGGAGTGTCCACCATGGTGGGCGAACCCCAGAACCTGCTGATCGCCAAGGTAGTAGGGTGGGACTTTGTCAGTTTCTTCCTGCGTATGGCGCCGGTGAGCCTGCCGGTGCTGGTGGCCGGCCTGACCACCTGCTGGCTGCTGGAAAAACTGCGCTGGTTTGGGTATGGCGCTCGCCTGCCCAAGCCTGTCCGCCAGGTACTGGAAGAGTTCGCCGACAACGAGCGCACCAAGCGCACGAAAGCCGACCAGGCTGCCCTGTGGGTGCAGGCAATGGCGGCCCTGGTGCTGGTTGTTGGGCTGGCGTTTCACCTGGCAGAGGTAGGATTGATCGGCCTTCTGGTGATTATCCTGATCACCTCGTTCACTGGTGTTACCGATGAGCACCAGATCGGCAAGGCCTTCCAGGAGTCGCTGCCATTTACCTCGTTGTTGGTGGTGTTTTTCGCCATCGTCGCGGTGATTCACGAGCAACACCTGTTCAAGCCGATCATCGATTTTGTGCTCAGCCTGCCTCAGGACCAGCAGCCGGGCATGTTCTTTATTGCCAACGGGCTGTTGTCGATGATCAGCGACAATGTGTTTGTAGCCACCGTTTATATCAGTGAAATCAAACAGGCGCTGGACGCCGGCAGTATCGACTACGAGCATTTCCAGGAGCTGGCCATCGCCATCAATACCGGCACCAACCTGCCCAGTGTGGCTACCCCCAACGGCCAGGCCGCGTTTCTGTTCCTGCTGACGTCTGCAATCGCTCCGCTGGTGCGATTGTCCTACGGGCGGATGGTTGTGATGGCGTTTCCCTATACCATCGTGATGGGCGCGGTAGGTCTGTTTTGCGTCATCAATCTGGTTTGACCAAGCTGACATCGCCATACCAGGCGGTGGCAGATGCTCCGGTGTTGTCGGAATCCGACATGATGGCGACGCCCACCAGCTTCGGCGGCTCTCGGCCAAAGGCCTTGCGGTAGTCCGCAACGATATCCCGCTCCACCGTGACCCATTCGCCTGTGTTCGCCGTCCCGGAGTTCACTGCTACCATCATCGTGGTATCGGTGAACGGGTTGGCAATGATTTCGCCAACCGGCAGCCGGTTGGCCCAGATGTAGTTCAGCGCATTGCCCGGCAGTTCCTCCCCGAACACCACTTCCACGGTCTTGCGTTTGGCGCGCTCGAAAAAGCCGGCTTCGTCCGGCTCGAACTCAAAGGCCACGTAGATTCGCGCAGGGTAGTCATCGCCCTCCTTTTTACGGGCGTTTCCCTGCTCATAGACGTTCGACACTTTCCACCGCCAGCGCAGGATCAGTGAATCCCCGGGTTCGACGGACACCCTGGCTATCAGCCCGGAGGCGCTGTTGTCCGTGGTGGCCATGACCACCTGCTCGCCGTTGTCGTCCGTCAACTGATAGCGGCTGTGGCGGTCTATCTTCGGAAACTCCATCGGTTCCCAGCCATCTTCCAGGGACGTTATGGTCGAAAACGCGGTGATCAGTGAGTTTTCCGTGCTGTCTGCCTGGGCCGAAGCGGCCATCAACGAAAGTGCGAGGACGGCCGTCAGGTATCTCGGTAACGGTGTCATGGGGTGCTCCTATGGGTTTGTTTACTGACCGGTAACCGTCGAAAAAGTGCCTTGTTGCGATTTATCTTAGTCTATATAGTGTTTATATCCTTGGCTTAGTACCAGATATAGTGATCAAAGGCTGATCAATCACAGATCGCCCTCGTCACGATGATCGTGGTACCGGGAATCCGGTGAGACTCCGGAACTGACGCGCAGCGGTATTGGGGAACGAGCGTGGCATAAAGACACTGGCGAATGCCGGGAAGTCGCCACGCAAGGCCGAGCCAACAGGTTCACGCCCCTGAGTCCGAAGACCTGCCAGGGAATACAACTGCACCTTCGCGTATCAAGGTGAGCAGATCGGTTTTGCGTTGTCTCTGTTCAGAGCAATGCTCGCCCCTGCGTACGCGAAGGTCTTGGCATAAACGCGTACTCAGGAGAACCGACATGTCCACTGCCATCCTGGCCGAGCCCGGCCAATCTGCCTCAACCAGCACTGCCTCCCTACAGGTTATTAAACGTAATGGCGACCTCGTTGGATTCGACGCCAGCAAAATCAATGTTGCCGTGACCAAAGCGTTTCTTGCCGTCGAAGGCGATGAAGCAGCAGGCTCGGCCCGCATTCACGATTCCGTGGAACAGGTTACCCATCAGGTCATGCAGGCCATCAGCCGACGCTTGAAAGCCGGCGGCAAGGTGCACATTGAAGATATCCAGGACCAGGTGGAACTGGCGCTGATGCGGGCGGAGGAGCAGAAAGTGGCCCGCGCCTATGTACTCTACCGGGAGGCTCATGCCCAGGAGCGGGCCAGCCTGACGCCGGTGGAGGCCCATCCCACGCTCACGGTGAAAAAAGCCAACGGTGAGGCCGCGCCGCTGGATCTGGGGCTGATGAAAGTCCAGGTGGAGCGTGCCAGCCAGGGATTGGAGGGCATCGATGGCGAATCCCTGGTGGAAGGGGCGCTGCGGAACCTGTACGACGGTATCGCTGAGGAGGAGGTGCTGTCTGCGCTGATCATGACCGCCCGCGGCCGCATCGAGCAGGAACCGGACTACAGTGCCGTAACCGCTCGTCTGCTGCTGGAACAACTCAGGCTGGAAACCGCGGCCGCCTTGAGCCTGCCCCTAAGTTTGCCGCTGGCGGAAATATACCCGCAGGCCCTGAGCACCTTCATTGAGCAGGGTATCCACTACGAGCTGCTGGACGACGCCATGGCGGCGTTCGACCTGGAACGCCTGGGTGCTGCCCTCAAGCCGGAGCGGGACCACCAGTTTGGGTTCCTCGGCCTGCAGACTCTCTACGACCGCTATTTCCTCAACTGGAAAGGTGACCGGCTGGAGTTGCCCCAGGTCTTCTTCATGCGCGTGTCCATGGGTCTGGCGTTGCAGGAAGACGACCCCAATGCCCGGGCCATTGAGTTCTACGACCTGTTGTCATCCTTCGACTACATGGCCTCCACGCCAACCCTGTTCAACAGTGGTACCCGACATTCCCAGCTTTCATCCTGCTACCTCACCACCGTTCAGGATGATCTGGAGGGTATCTATGGTGCCATCCGCGACAACGCCATGCTGTCCAAGTGGGCCGGCGGCCTGGGTAACGACTGGACGCCAGTCAGGGCTTTGGGCTCCCACATCAAGGGTACCAACGGCAGCAGCCAGGGTGTGGTGCCATTCCTGAAAGTGGTGAACGACACGGCGGTGGCGGTGAATCAGGGCGGCAAGCGCAAGGGCGCCGTGTGCGCTTACCTGGAAAGCTGGCACCTGGATATTGAGGAGTTCCTGGAGCTACGCAAGAACACCGGCGATGAGCGTCGTCGTACCCACGACATGAACACCGCCAACTGGGTACCGGACCTGCTGATCGAACGCATGCGCAGTGATCAGGACTGGACCCTGTTCTCGCCAAACGACGCTCCGGACCTGCATGACCTCTATGGCAACGCATTCCGGGAGCGGTACCAGGAATACGAGGCGATGGCGGCCAGGGGCGAGATTACTCTGTTCAAGACGGTGTCCGCCAAACTGCTCTGGCGCAAGATGCTGACCGTGCTGTTCGAGACCGGGCACCCCTGGATTACCTTCAAGGACCCCTGCAACCTGCGCTCACCGCAGCAGCATCGGGGCGTGGTGCACAGCTCCAACCTGTGTACCGAGATCACCCTGAACACCAGTGCGGATGAGATCGCCGTGTGCAACCTGGGGTCCATCAACCTGGCGGCCCATGTCCACAACGGTGAGCTGGATGTCCAGCGCCTAGAACGCACGGTCAATACTGCGGTCCGCATGCTCGATAACGTGGTCGACATCAATTACTACGCAGTGCCCCAGGCGAAGAGTTCCAATTTCAAGCATCGGCCCGTTGGTCTCGGCCTGATGGGCTTTCAGGATGCGTTGTATCGGCTCAATCTGCCCTACACCAGCGCGGAAGCGGTGGAGTTTGCCGATGTGGCGATGGAGCAGATCAGTTATTTCGCGATCCGGGCCTCGGCTGCGCTGGCCGGTGAACGCGGTGCCTACGAGACCTACGAAGGCTCNTTGTGGCATCAGGGTATTCTGCCCATTGACTCNATCAACCTGTTGAAAGAGGCCCGTCAGGACGGCGACCTGAGCCTGAATACCAGCAGCCGCCTGGACTGGACGGCGGTGCGGNANCTCATCGCCCGCAATGGCATGCGTAACAGCAATGTGATGGCCATTGCGCCAACGGCGACCATCTCCAACATCGTCGGTGTCTCCCAATCCATCGAACCGGCGTACCAGAACCTGTTCGTGAAATCGAACCTCTCCGGCGAGTTCACGGTGGTTAATCCATCTCTGGTTCGTGATCTGAAAGCAGAGGGTCTGTGGGACAACGTGATGGTGAACGACCTCAAGTACTTCGATGGCAGCGTGCAGCAGATTGATCGCATTCCGGCGGAACTGAAGGCCCGCTACGCCACCGCCTTTGAGATCGATGCCCGCTGGCTGGTGGAGGCGGCGGCCAGGCGCCAGAAATGGCTGGACCAGGCCCAGAGCCTGAACCTTTACATGGCGGAACCCAGCGGCAAAAAGCTGGATGAGTTGTACCAGCTGGCCTGGGAACGGGGACTGAAAACCACCTATTACCTGCGCTCGCTGGGGGCCACGGGTGCCGAGAAAACCGCGCCGGTAGCAGCACCGCAACCACAGGTATGCAGCATTGATGAGCCGGACTGCGACGCCTGCCAGTAAATCCGACCGCCACCAAGATTCTAGAGGTAAACAGATGCTTAACTGGGACGACGAACCAAACACCCAAACCTGCCCGGCTGCCCAGGAGGGTCCGGCCCCGGTCAATGTCGATGACAAGCGCGTTATCAACGGCGAAACCGACATCAATCAGTTGGCACCCTTCAAGTACCCCTGGGCCTGGGAATACTTCATGAATGCCAACAAAAACCACTGGACGCCGCTGGACGTGAACATGGCTCAGGACGTTCACGACTACCACCACCGCCTGTCTGCGCCGGAAAAGCACGTGTATGAGAACGTGCTGGCCTACCTCACCACCTCCGACATCCTGGCGATGCGCAACATCGGCCTGGCGGTGATGGAGAAAATGAGCGCTCCGGAATTGCAGATTTACCAGGCGCGGCAGGTGTACGAGGAAGCCATGCACACCTGGGCCTACCAGCACTGCATTGAAACCCTCAACCTGGACCAGAGCGAGATCTACAATCGCTATCGGGTGGTTCCCGCGATCAACGGCAAGATCCAGATGGCCAACCGCCGGCTGGATGCCGCCATGCGCTCTGACATGAACCTGCGCAACAAGGACGATCTGCAGGAATTCATTATGTCCTACCTGTTCTTCGCAGCGGTCTTTGAGGGTGCCTGGTTCTACAACGGTTTCAGCCCCATCTTCGCCCTGCAGCGTCGGGGTCTGATGCGGGGCACCGGTGAGCAACTGCAGTACATCCTGCGGGACGAAGCCATGCACTTCTCGTTCGGGCTGAAAGTGGTGAACCAGATCCTGAAAGAGGAAAACATCACGCTGGACCCCAAAGCCGTGCGCGATATGTGGGACGAGTCCGAAGCCGCTGAAACCGCCTACGCCAACTACATCCTGCGGGACCCGATCCTGGGCTATTCCGCCGAGTACCACAGCGAGCAGTTCCGTTTTGTGGCCAATCGCCGGGCCAGAACCGTTGGCCTGGACGAACCGTTCCCGGGCGCGAAGAACGTCTCACCCTGGCTGGACGAGCAGGCCACCCTGCGCAAAGAGAAGAACTTTTTCGAAACCCGGGTCATCGAGTATCAGACCGGCGCGCAGCTGGAGTGGTAGCAACGTACTGACCTTCAGTCCGGCGGGCTGGCCGGCACTTACGTGCCGTTCAGAATCCAGCCTGCCGCCTTCTCCGCAATCATCAGTGTGGGGGAGTTGGTATTACCGCTGGTGATGGTCGGCATGACACCGGCATCCACCACGCGCAGGCCGGCGACGCCACGAACTCTGAGGTGAGGGTCGACGACTGCCATGTTGTCGTCTGCCCGCCCCATGCGGGTGGTTCCCACAGGGTGAAAAATCGTGGTGCCAATGTCTCCCGCCAACCGGGTAAGTTCCTCATCGGTCTGGTACTGAAGGCCCGGCTTGAATTCTTCCGGCTCATACTTGGCCATTGCCTGTTGCTCTGCAATGCGGCGCGTTACCCGAAGGGAATCCGCTGCGACCTTGCGGTCTTCCTCGGTGTTCAGGTAGTTGGGGGTAATGGCGGGCTTGATTCTGGAGTCCCGGCTACGAATGCGCACGGTACCGCGGCTCGTCGGGTTGAGGTTACAGACGCTGGCGGTAATGGCTGGAAAGTCATGTAAAGGCTGGCCAAATGCCTCCAGACTCAATGGCTGAACGTGGTACTGGATGTTGGCGTACTCATATTCTTCGGAACTGCGGGTAAACAGACAGAGTTGGGAGGGGGCCATGCTCATGGGGCCGGAGCGGGTAAGCAGATACTCCAGCCCAATTCGTGCNTTGCCAATCAGTGAGTTGGCCATGGTGTTCAGGGTCTTCGCGCCCCGAACCTTGTAGACCGATCGAATNTGAAGGTGATCCTGAAGATTCTCGCCGACGCCGGGTAAGTCGGCAACAACCGGGATATCGTGNTCCCGAAGCAGATCCGCNGGGCCAATGCCCGACAGCTGCAGCAACTGGGGGGATCCGATAGCGCCGGCTGAGAGGATGACTTCGCGGCGTGCGTGGGCGGTGATTTCTCCCTCTCCCGGTCGTTCAACACGCACGCCGGTGCATCGGGGCATTTCACCGGCCGCCATGTCCAGCGCCATGACATGGGTGGAATGCCACAGTGTCAGGTTAGGGCGCGTCCTGGCTGGCCGCAGGAACGCCTTCGAGGTGCTCCAGCGCCAGCCGGAGCGCTGGTTGACTTCGAAGTAGTCAACGCCTTCGTTGTCGCCGCGGTTGAAGTCCCGGGTCCGGGGAATGCCAGCCTGAACGCAGGCGCTGGCAAAATCCTCCAGAACGGTCCATTTCAGCCGCTGATGCTCGATCCGCCACTCACCGCCGTGGCCGTGGTAATTCCCGTGTTCCGGATCGGCGTCGCCTTCTTCGTCCAACCGGTAGTGATCTTCATGACGCATAAAGTCGGGTAGGCAGTTATCCCATGACCACGCCTGCTCTCCGGTAACATCGGCCCAGTGGTTGTAATCCCGGGCCTGGCCACGAATGTAGAGCATGCCATTGATGCTGGAGCAGCCACCCAGGGTTTTCCCCCTGGGGTAGATCAGTGATCGACCATTCAGGCCGGGGTCCGGCTCGGTGCGAAAGCGCCAGTCTGTGCGCGGATTGTCGATGCAATAAAGGTAGCCCACTGGAATATGGATCCAGTGGTAATTGTCACGACCACCCGCCTCGATCAGCAGCACCCTGTTGGCCGGGTCGGCGCTCAGACGGTTGGCCAGCAGGCAGCCGGCAGAGCCGGCCCCGACGACGATGTAATCAAACTCGTGCTGCCCGTGTGCATTGTTGTTATTGGACATGGTCTGTCTCCAGGACTGGTTTGCGTGTTACTTGGCGGTTGGCATCACAAACTCGGCACCGGCATCGATGGAGTCTGACCAGCGCTGCATAATGGATTTCTGCCGAGTATAGAATTTAACGCCCTCTTCACCGTAGGCATGGGTGTCGCCAAACATTGAGCGTTTCCAGCCACCGAATCCGTGCCAGGCCATGGGAACCGGAATGGGTACGTTGATACCGACCATGCCAACCTGAATGCGACGACCAAATTCACGGGCGACGCTGCCGCTCTCGGTGAAACAGCTGACACCGTTGCCGAATTCATGATCATTGATCAGGCGGATGGCAGTCGCAACATCGGGAACCCGCACACAGGCCAGCACCGGGCCGAAGATCTCTTCCCGGTAAATTGTCATCTCCGGAGTGACATGATCGAACAGCGTGCCACCCATCCAGAAACCTTCGCCGCAGCCTTCGCCCGTTGACTTGCATCGAAGTCGCGGCCGTCGACCACCAGTTCAGCGCCTTCAGCCACACCTTTATCAATATAACCGGTAATGCGCTGGTGAGCGCTGGCACTGACAATCGGACCCATTTCGGCGTCCAGGTCCATGCCGTTCCTGACCTTCAGGCTGCGTGCCCGCTCGGCCAGCCTGGGGATGAGTTTGTCAGCGACATCACCGACCAAAACCGCCACGCTGATTGCCATGCAACGTTCGCCGGCACTGCCGTAACCCGCGCCAATGAGCGCATCCACGGCTTTGTCCAGATCGGCATCGGGCATAACCACCATGTGGTTCTTGGCGCCGCCGAGGGCCTGAATGCGCTTGCCGTGACGGGCGCCATTTTCATAGATCAGATTGGCAATCGGAGTGGAGCCGACAAAACTCAGCGCCATGACGTCCGGGTGCTCAATGAGCGCTTCCACCGCACCCTTGTCACCCTGCACCACATTGAACACGCCGTCGGGCAGGCCAGCCTGTTTGAGCAAATCAGCGAGCATCAGAGACGCACTGGGGTCGATCGGGCTGGGCTTGAGCACAAAGGTATTGCCGGCAGCGATTGCCACCGGGAACATCCACATGGGCACCATCACCGGGAAGTTAAACGGCGTAATACCAGCGACCACGCCCAGGGGCTGGCGGGTCGTCCAGTTATCGATACCGGTACTGACCTGTTCGGTATAGTCGCCTTTGAGAAGCTGGGGAATACCGCAGGCAAACTCCACGATATCAATCCCCCGGGCAACTTCCCCCTGAGCGTCGGTAAAGACCTTGCCATGTTCGCGAGTAATCGCTTCGGCCAGTTCGTCTTTGTGCTGGTTAAGCAGTTCCAGAAACCTGAACATGACACGTGCGCGACGAATCGGCGGGGTGTCCGCCCAGCTTGGGAAGGCAGCAGACGCAGCGGCCACGGCCTGATCAACATCATCGCGGTTGGCAAGAGCGGTCTGGCCTGAAACCTTGCCGGTAGCGGGATTGAATACGTCCTGAGTTTGGCCGGAGCTGCCTTCTGAAATTCGCCCATTGATATAATGCTGGATCGTTGGATTGCTCATGGTTGTCTTTTCCTGTTTTTGATTCAGTTTTTTGTAAGGGTTCTGGATGCCTTTATTCGGGGCATTCGTCGCCGCTGGATAAGAATTGAACAGTTAATTTACGGTCGGTCAGGTACCGAAGCAATTGAGTTATTTTAAATCATGATATAAGTAATGCTTATATTGGAGCTCAGGAGGGAAAGACGGCTATGCAACACTTGCAGGGATTACGTGCCTTTGTGTCTGTGGCTCGTGAGGGGAGTGTTTCCAGGGCTGCCGAGCGACTGCATCTGACACAGCCGGCCGTGAGCCTGAAGCTGAAACAGTTACAGGATGATCTTGGCCTCAGGCTTTTTCGGCGTAAGCCGCAGGGTTTGGTGCTGAGTGCTGATGGTCACAACCTGTTGCCGGTGGCCGAAAAGGCGTTGGCGGGGATAGCTGCATTTGAGCAAAGCGCCCAGGCATTGCACAGCACTGTTCGCGGACGCCTTAAGATTGGCACCATCGTGGACCCCGAATTTATCCGTCTGGGGTCGTTTCTACACCAATTGGTGGCTCGCGCGCCCCAACTTGAAACCGAGCTGCATCAGGGAATGAGTGGCCGGGTTCTGGAACAGGTCCGCAATGGCAGCCTGGACGTTGGTTTTTTTCTTGCCCCGCCAGGTCTGGGCGCTGGACAGTCATCGCCAGAATTAATGTACAGAGAGCTGACCCGGTTTGACTATCACGTTATTGCACCGGCGGGATGGGCGTCACGGGTGGCGGACAGTCGCTGGTCGAGCCTCGCCGGGCTGCCCTGGATCGTGACACCGCCGGATTCAGTGCACAATCGGTTATTGGCTGACGCAATGGAGCCTCATGGATTGGTTCCAAATGGCGTTGCACAGGTCGACCAGGAAGCCTGCATGCTGGACCTGGTCAGGGCGGGCGTCGGGCTCAGCCTGGCCCGGGATGCCCTGGCGATGGCAGAGCGACAGGAACGGGGGCTGGTCGTTGTGGAAGGCGTGCGTATCCCCTGTGCCCTGAGTTTTATCTGGCGCAAGGACCGGGAGGAAGAGCTGGTGATTGCAGAGGCGCTGGAGGCTCTTGCCGGTGTGTGGTTGTTTGATACCCTCGATGCTGCCGAATCCGCCAAGGTTGGCGGTACGAGGCCTAATGATGAAAAGGTCGGTCTGTAAGTCAGGTAGCATTCATGGCTGGCGTCAGAAAGACCACGAGGCGAACAGGGCGCTGAAACTTTTTTGGAATAAACGCCAGGCTCAGCCGTCTCCCTGATGAAAGCCACCCGAAACGGGTAAATCAGGAGGACGTAACCATGAAAAAGCATGTACTGACACTCGCAATCTGTTCCATTCTTTCCACCGGCGTTTTCGCCGCAGAAGGGTCTGGCGCGGCCAATGCAAACGCGCAGGCTGAAACCAACATGAGTGCGGAAGCCAGCACCCGCAACGGTGTTTCCGCGAATGGTGGTGCCTCTGCAAGCGCAGAGGGCAGTGTCAACGGCGAAGCCGCTCGAGACGAAGCTGCCGACCAACGCCAGGCGGCCAGTGAAGAAGCCCGCGGAAGGGCCGATCAGGCGGTCAGCGCTGGCGTTGAAACCGGCCAGAAGGTGCGAGCAACCGCCGATGCTACAGCGGACACGGCTCGCGATGAAGCTGGTGAGAAGCGCGAACAGGCGCAAGAGCGCATGAACGAGACCCGAAATGCTGAAATTCGCGCTGAAACCAATCAGCAGATCGGAACGTCTGTATCTGAGAGCGTCCGGAGTGAAGTGCAGAACTCCGTCAAGGGGACCGTGAAAGGGTCCGGCAGTGGTGGCCTGCTATAACCACTCCTCCAGACTCGCCGGGCCATAGGGCCCGGCTTTCTTTTGGACGCCCAAGTGAAAGGAGCAGACATGCAGTTGATTCAACGTATTTTGACCTTGCCCCTGGCCATTGGCCTGGCGTCACCGGTATTAATGGTTCAGGCGCAGGAGAAAGCGTCAGCGAACGGATATCTTGAAGGCGGTTACGAGCACGACAGCAACGTGACCGTGGATGAACTGAACACGTCCGCCGATGAGAGCGATCAGGCCTGGGTTTTCGACGCCGGTCTGGAAGGCATCCTGAAACCCACCGAGCGGTTAAACGTGACGCTCGGCTATTCGCTCTCGGGCAGACGGTACCAGAACCTTGATGAATTCGATCAGGACATTCACCTGCTGTCGGCCGATGTCAGTTATGACTTCGACCCGGTCACCGTTGGCACCAGTTACTACTATTCCCACGCAACCCTGGGGTCAGACCCGTTCCTCGATTTCCGGCGTGCCAGTGTCTATCTGGGCAGCCTGCTCGCGGAGGACGTTTATCTGCGTGGCAGCCTGCAGGACAAGCGCAAGGAATTTGATGACAGTGATGCGCGGGATGCCGAGATAAAAGGCGCCAGTCTGGATGCGTTCTTCTTTTTCAACCAGGCCCAGAGCCACTTTCTACTCGGCCTTGACGGTGATCGCGAAGATGCGGAGGCGAAAGCCTACGACAATGACCTGCTTCGCGTTCGGGTAGCGTTGGTGCATCGGTTTATCCTGGCCGGCGAGGAAAACCGCCTGCGGTTTGGCTGGCGTTACGAGGACAGGGAGTATGAAGAGGTGACCGTCACCAGTACCAGCCCGGTTCTGACGGACCCTCTGACCGGTGACCTTACCGAACGCTCAAGCAATGAGCGGGCGGACAAAGCCCGTATTCTGGAGGCCAGCTGGCGGATTGGACTCAACGAGGTGTTTAGTGTTGAGCCCAGTGTTTCCTGGGGCCAGTACACCTCGAACGTGGATTCTGCGGATTACGACAAGACGGTGGCGGGGGTGACGCTCAGGGCGGATTTCTGAAACCCGACAGTCAGAAATCCAGAAAGCCGTGACCGAATTCGGTGTCCCGGCCAGGACGGCCAAGATCCTTCGCTGCATTGATCAGGGCACCAATGGCCTTGTCTTCCGAAAGTTCATTACGTTGGCAGGCCAATGCAGCGGCAACCACTGGCGACGCCAGCGAGGTGCCGCTGTCTGCAACCATGCCGGCATCAGGGTGTGCTACCGGAACGGTGACGCCGTTGCTGGCAAACATCACCTGTTCACCCCGATTGGCCCAGCGGTAGAGCTTCCCGGAACTATCAGCCGCCGTCACACCGATCACTTCCGTGTAGGCGGCCGGATATAATGGCGGGGCAGAGGGCCCTTGATTGCCTACCGCCGCAACCATCAGCACGCCGCGCTCCCTGAGGCGGCTCACCG
>JGI24649J20148_1000088_pt1 | contig 16049 bp, 12 predicted proteins | sample MalvirmetagMSP81_FD_20148 | JGI IMG/M metagenome (IMG submission 20148)
AGGCCTCTTTCGCATTCTCAAGGTTCGCCAGGCGCTGGCGCTCGGAGAGAATATCGGAACGGATCATGGCCGGCAGATCGAGGATCACCACCACGTTACCGTCACCCAGAATGGTGGCACCGGACACACCCCTGACCGTACTGAACTGCGGTCCGAGCGATTTAACCACGATTTCGCGGCTACCCATCAGGCTGTCCACCTGCAGGGCCATGGGCTGTTCGGCACCCCGCACCAGGATAACCGGTAACGGCAGGGCCTGACCCTGCAGCTTGGGATGGTGATCACTGTTCAGCAGGCTGCCGAGATACTGCAGGCGGTACTGCTGTCCGGCGTATTCGTACATCGGTGCGTCAGGCTTGTAGTATTCCTCAAGCTCGTAGGTACTGACCCGAACGATGCCTTCGATGGTATTCAATGGGATGGCGTAGAAATCCTCGCCGGTGGAGACCATCAGTGCCCGGTTGACCGATACTGTGAACGGTAATCGAACGGTAAAGACGGTGCCTTTGCCAACGGTGGAGTCGATGTCCAGGCTGCCGCCTAGCTGCTTGATCTCGCTGGCAACCACATCCATGCCTACGCCGCGGCCGGAAATCTGGGTAACGGCCTGGGCGGTGGAGAAACCGGGTTGCAGGATGAACTGCAGGATTTCTCGTTCGCTCAGGTCCTCGTCTTTGGCCATCATGCCCTGGCGAATGGCCTTGTCGCGAATGACCTGAGCGGGGATGCCCGCACCATCGTCGATCATCCGCAATACCACATCGCCACCTTCCCGGGTCAGCGACAGCGTCACTTCGCCAGTTTCCGGCTTGCCGGCCGTCTTACGGTCGGCCGGCTTTTCGATGCCGTGGTCCAGTGCGTTACGCAACATGTGCTCCAGCGGCGCGATCATGCGCTCGAGGATGTTGCGGTCCATTTCCCCTTCCGGGTTGCGGACATCGAACTCGACTTTCTTGCTGAGCTCGCCGCTGATCTGACGGACAATCCGGCGCAGCCTGGGCACCATGGAGGCAAACGGAATCATCCGGGTCTTCATCAGACCTTCCTGGAGTTCCGTGTTGATCCGCGATTGTTGTACCAGCAGGGTCTCGGTGTCCCTAACCCGGTCGGACAGGGTTTCCCTCAGATCCGCAAGGTCCGACGATGACTCCGTCAGGGCCCGTGACAGCTGCTGGATGGCGGAATAGCGGTCCATCTCAAGCGGGTCGAAGTCGTCGCCGTAATCCGGGCCGTGCTCTTTCTCTGCGCGGAACAGGATCTGGGTCTCGGTTTCGATTTCCATCCGGCGCAGCTGCTCGCGCAGACGCTCGATGGTGGCGGCCATTTCGTCCAGGTTGTGGCTGAAATCGCTGGTTTGCTGTTCCAGTCGACCACGGGTAATACTGGTTTCACCGGCCAGGTTAACCAATTCGTCCAGCAGCGGCGCGGAGACCCGGATGGTTTCCTGGGGCGCACGCTGGGCGGCAGCCGCTTTCGCGGGCGTCTTGGATGGAACCTTGTTGGGTTTGGGCGCGGGTACGACCGGTTTTTCCGGTTTGGCAGGCGCTTCCGCCCGCCGGCTCCTGGGTCTTCGGCAATTTCTCTGTTTTTGCGTCCGGTTTGGCGGGCTCTGGAACAGCGCCTGTGTCTTCAAACCGCTTACGGATATCTCCCACCAGCGCCACAATTGCGTCGTGGTCATTGGTGATGGCCTGCCAGGCCTCGTCGCCCGGGGTATTACCGCCCAGGTCGATCAGCCGCGTTTCCAACGCGTGGGCCTGGTCGCCAAGCTCGACAAGCTGCGACAGCCGCGCACCACCTTTAAGGGTATGGAGGGCGCGCTGGGCTTCCTGGTTAAAGTGGTGGTTAGCCGGGTCTTTACGCCAGTCATCCAGTAACTGCTCCAACTGGTCGAGGATCTCGCCGGCCTCTTCCAGGAAAATCTCCAGGACTTCGGCATCGACGGTTTCACCGACTGCAGAGGGTTCAGCCTGAGTGTCGGGCGCGGACAGCTCGTCACCGGAGACTTTGTGGGCGTCGTTCAGTGCTTCAACCAACACCATGTCCGCAGTGGGCTTGTTGCCCTCTTCCAGGCTGGTGAGCATGGTTTTCAGTGTGCCATGCGCTTTTTCACTGAGTTCCAACAGGATTGACTGATCGCTGGAACCGGCGATCAGAGGGTCCAGGGCATCAGACCAGGCCTCGGCCAGATCGGCAATCGGGTCGACATCGGACAGACGAGCGCCACCCTTGAGGGTATGCAGCTCCTGCTGCAACTGGGTAACGCCAGCCAGTTCTTCAGGCTCGTCGCGCCACTGGGCCAGGCATTCGCCAATGGCTTCGTGAATCTCCAGGCCTTCGTCGAGGAAGATGCCAACCAGGTCATCGTCGGAGGCCTTTGCAATAGCCTCTGTGACGGATGCCGGTTGTTCGTCGGCTGTGGGTGCCTCGTCGACGGGTTCCGGTTCTTCCGCTGGGTCTTCAGGTTCCGCGGATGGTATTGGCTTGCCAGAGAGGATGGCTTCAACCTTGGCCACCAGTTCTGTTGCCGGCGGGCAGGGTTTCTGGGTGGCAACCTGTTCAACCATTTGCGCCAATCGGTCGTGGCAGGCAAACAACAGATCGTTCATGTCGCTGCTGGCGTTCAGTTGGCCTTCGGCGACTTTCTCGAACAAATCTTCAAGTACGTGGGTCAGGTCGCCAATGGCATCGACGCCCGCCATCCGGGCACCGCCTTTGAGCGTGTGCACATCGCGTTGCAGCTCCGCCGCCACATCGCGATTGTTGGGGTCTTCACTCCAGGTATGTAACGCGCTGCCTGTGGAGTTGATCAGGTCGTAGGCTTCTTCCAGGAAGATGCCGATCAGTTCCGGGTCCAGATGAGACAGATCGGTGGCGTGCTCCTCTTCAGGTTCCTCCACCGTGCTTTCTGGCTCTTCGGTATCATCCTCTTCCAATTCGGCCAGCGGAATCTCGTCATCGTCTTCCGGTTCAGCGTCCTGCTTTCTGACATCGGTCACTGGCCTGGAGCCCGTGGCGCTGTCCATGTAGGCGTGGATTTCACTGATCAGGTCCGGCGCCGGGCGCGGTGGCTCCTGTTGCTCAAGGGCATCGACCATACCTGCCAGTCGATCATGGCTGCGGAACAGCAGGTCGGAAAGCTCACCGGTAACGGCAAGCCGTTGCTCGGTCAGTCCTTCAAACAGGTTCTCCAGCTCATGGGAAAGATCGCCCACCGGTTGGATATCCGCCAGGCGAGCGCCGCCCTTGAGGGTATGCAGGTCCCGTTGTAGAAGGCGTAAAAGATCCAGGTTTTCGGTGTTGTCGCTCCAGCTCTGCAAGGCATCGGCGGTGCTGTCGATCAGGTCCCGGGCTTCCTCAAGGAAGATCTCCGCCAGTTCCTGGTCCATGTCTTCATCGGTGTCCGCCAACGGTGGCTGCTCGCCATCGAGTTCCGGAGCATCTTCCGCCTCGGCTTCCAGGCTGCGATCGATCTCTTCCAGATCCCCGGTGAACTCCTGCTCAAACGCATCCGGCTCATTGTCTGCGGGCGTCGCGGGAGCGAGGGTGTCCAGCTCGGCAATCAGATCGGCATTGGCCTCGGTGGCCAGTCCGGCCGCGACCTGATCCATCATGTTGATCAGGTGTTCATGGCCTGCACGCACACTGTCGTAGAAAGGCGAATCGGGAACAAAATCGGGGTTTGAGGCACGCTCGTAAACCTGTCTCAGAGCACCTGACAGCTCAGCAACATCGGCCAATCCGGCGTCCTGTGCGCCCTCAGTGAGCAGGTGCAGCTCCTTGCGCAGGGTGTCCAGGGCGGAGGTTGCTTCGGGATTTTCCGACCACTCATCAAGAATCCGGTCGGCATCCAGCAGGATATCCAGACCTTCGTTCAGGAACAGCTGAACCAGTTGCGGTCGTGCGCTTTCTTGCGGTTCATCGGTTCGGGAGCCATCGCCACGCAGGGTGGCATTGCTGACCTGCTCCAGTTTTGCCAGGAAGGTTTCGGTGCCCGGCAGGTCCGCCTGGGGATTCTCCCGAATTTGGCCAAGGCCCTGGGTCAGGAAATGACAGGTATCGCCAATCAGGCTTATAACGTCGCGATCGGCCCGTTTGTTTTGTGCCCGGGCTTCCTTGACGAAGCGTTCCAGGGGCGTGATCACCGCGGCAATAGGTGCGATACCGGCGGTGTGTGCGCTGCCTTTGAGGGTATGAAGCGCGCGAGACAGGTCATCGGTATAAGCAACGCTCGCTTTGTCGCCTGCGGCATCGAGGAAATCCCTCAGGGTTTGCAAGTGGGTTTCGGTTTCACTTTCGAAAATATCCAGCAGCACTGGGTCGACGACGGTGTCGTCTTCCTCTTCCGCTGCTGTCAAATCTGGCTCGGCTTCTCCGTTCGTCGCTCCTGACTGTGGCTCAGACGGAGGCATGGTGCTGGCATCGGGAATTTCGCCGTTTGCCAGGGCGTTGGCGCGTGCTTCCATGCTCGATGTGTCGCGGGAAGGGGGCTGGCGTTTCTCGAAATCGTCAACCAATTCCGGCAGGGCCGCGGTAACGTCTTCCAGCAGCGCCGCAATGTCGTCGTTCATGAAAATGCTGCCGTCAATCACGCGGTTCAGCATGTTCTCAACAGACCAAGCCAGTTCGCCGACAACCAGCGCACCCACCATCCGACCACTTCCCTTCAGGGTATGGAAAGCGCGCCGGACTTCCGAGAGCGCCGTGCGGTCGTCGTGCTGACGTAGCAACATGGGCAGGTATTCGCGAACGGTATCCAGTACCTCACCGGCTTCCTCGATAAAGATCTCGAGAATTTCATCGTCGATAAGGTCATCGTCAAACTCAACCTCAGCTGCGGACGGTTGCCCGGTACTGACAGCTTCGCCGTCGTTGCCACTGTCGATTGTGGGTAGCTCATCATCCGCTGAACTGCCGTCTTCCGATGCGGTGTCGATATCAGTTTTTCGCGTGGTAGACAGAGCTTCAGCGCGTTCAATCAGCTCTCCAACCTCACCATCGGCCTGTCCGTCGCGGAAGTCGTTGATCAGCGCAGGAATTCGACTGTTGACGTCATCAATCAGGCTGAACATGTCATCGGTGGGTCGTAGCGTCTGGTCGATCACCCGGTTGAGCAGGTTTTCCACGGACCATGCCAGTTCACCGATGCTGGTTGCGCCCACGAGCCGGCCACTGCCCTTGAGGGTGTGGAACGCGCGGCGGACTTCAGTCAGTGCGTCGCGATCGTCGTGGTTTTGGCGCAGGCGAGGATAGAATTCATTGATGGTTTCCAGGACTTCTTCGGCTTCCTCAATGAAAATGCCGAGGATCTCATCATCCAGCAGTTCTTTATCGGAGCTCTTGGATTCGGCTTCTACCGATTCGACGGGTACTTCCGAATCAATAACCGGCACGTCGTCAGCTGTTGGATGCTGCCAGGTAGGCTCCTCGCCAACCGGGAAGCCCAGGGAGTTCAGGCTGGCCTCGGCAACCCCGAGTACGCTCTCATTGTCGCTGATGCCCTCGGCGAGCCGCTCCAGATAGTACTCAATACTGGTAATAGCGTCGGCCAGCGTGTCGAGCTGTTTCCAGTCGGGAACCTGCTTGCCCCCCAGCAGTACGTCGGTGATGTAACGTTCGGCGGAGGCGAGCATGTCGGCCACGCGGTCAAGGGGAATCAGGCTCAGGCCACCACGGATGCTGTGCAGGAGGCCGGGGACGTGTTCGATTTCACCGGTTTCCCATTGGGAAGCGATGAAATTGACGATGGCCGTTTTTACCTGCTCCAGCGTATTGCGGGACTCCCGCAGCAAAGCGCTGCTGGCTTCACCCAGTTCGCGGGAGCCAAGGTTGATGGTTTGGGTGTCGTCGCCGGTGGCATCCGATTCCGACTGTCGGTCACTGTCCAGGCCAGCCAGACTGGCTTCGACGTAGAGCAGAGCGCCGGCAATATCCATCAGGGTGCCGTCATCCACCGAGTCAGACTGGTTGGCCAGCTTCTCCACCAGTTCGATCTGTTCGGTAATGACCTTGCGGGGTATGCCCAGGCCCAGCACCGCCAGGGTATTGGCGACCTGGCGCAGGCCCGGAAGCAGTTCTTCCAGTTCATCGTTCTGGCGTAGCTCGGAGCGCACAAACAGATCGAGCTGGTCTTTGAGTTTGGCCAATTCTTCGTTGAGGGCGCTGACCACCGAGTGGATGGCGTCACGCCCTGGGCCCGAAACCCGGTTCTTGGCGGCGTCCACATCATCGTCGGAAGGCAGTGCGTGATCGAGCCGGTAACTGTCGCGCAGTTCCCTCACGAGTGGTGTATCGAGATCGCGAGCACGAGCAACGTAGTAGAGCAGATGTTTCAGGAGAGCTTCTGGAACCGCCTGCTGCAGGATATCAATGTGCTCGTCTGTAAGACGGCGGATTTCGGCGTCCAGCTCGCGCAACAGGGACTTCACGGCTGTATTGACCGGGTTCGCATGCTGCTGGAGCGTTTCCACGAATGCTCCGGCTGCTTTCCAGAGTTCGCCCCGGGGCGTTTTCTGGCACAGGCGGATCAGCCGCTGGATCACCTTCTGCATGTAATCGAAATGGGCGTCCAGGTCGGCCTCGCGAATCACGCCAGCGAGGGCGAACTGATACATCTGGCGCAATTTGCGGATATGTCCAAGTACCTTCGGATCCTGAAGGCGCTGGGACACATTGGCGGCAGCCGTTGCCCTTGAGGGCGACAGGTCTGGCTTGAACAGCGATGTATCGGACAGCAGGGACTCACCCCGTGCAGCACGGAGATCGTTCAGCAATGGTAGTAGCACCATCGGGAAATCGTCTTTGCTACTGGCCAGGTGCTCCAGATACTGGGGCAGTTGCAGGATGGCCTGCATCAGCACATCGACGGCATCGTCCACACTGGCGACGGTTTCGTTCAGGACCGCCTGGGTCAGTTTCTCCATTTCCTCGGTCAGCAGGGCCGCGCCGTAAAGCTCGACCATCTGCAGGGTACCGTGAACCTGGTGGAGATAGTTCAGGCAGAAGCGCAGGCGCGCGGTGTCGTCACGATTCTCGACATACGCTTCCAGTGCGTGCTGACCCTGGGTCAACGTGTCCTGTATTTCGCCCCGAACCCAGTCCAGGGCGATGCTGTCATGGTGATTGCCCATAACCACTCCGGTTATTCTTCGTCAGTCTGGCGTTTGATCCACGCCAGCACATGTTCCGAGGGTACCCTCTGTAAGCCAGGGGGCTGCCAGTCGGTCAACTCTCCCTGGCCCAGGACCAGCAACCCCCCGGGCGCCAGCCGCTCTGCAAGCCTTTTCACGATTTCCCGCCGGCGCCAGCGCCGGAAATAAATCAGCAGGTTCTGGCAGAAGATAATGTTCATTCCATGCATCGGAGCGTGTTTCAGATCCAGCACGTTCAGCCTGGTGAAACACACCCGCTCCCGGATGCTTTCTATAATCTCGACGTTGTTCCGTTCCGCCGGCCGGAAATACCGGGCTTTCATGGCGTCATCCATTCCCATCAGCTTGCGGGCACTGAACAGGCCTGACTGGGCCTTGTCGATGGCCGGTTTACTGATGTCAGAGCCGGTAACGCCAAACAATGGTTGTAGCGACAACCCCTCCATACTCTCATTCAGCAGCATGGCCAGCGTGTAGGGTTCCTCGCCGGTGGAACATCCCACACTCCAGGCTTCCAGGGGGCGCCGTTTCAGCGTCTCCCGGGGCCGGGTAAGCACATAGTCAGACACCAGCCGGAAGGCATCCGGATCCCGGAAGAACCGGGTTTCCTGAACCGTCAGCCGATCCACCAGGGTGGACCATTCAACGACAGCGTCCGGGCCGGATACGATCTTCTCGTAATAGGCCTGATAACTACTGCAACCAATCTCCCGCATGCGGATCCCGAGGTTGGTCTCGAGAAACGATTTGCGCTCGGAAGACAGGGTAATGCCGGTACGATGCTCAAGCAGCGTCTGCCACTGGTTGAACTGCGCCTCGTCCATATCGGGAAGTCGGCGCAGTGACCAGATGCCTTCGGCGGGTGACAGATGGTTGCGTGTTTCAGCCATAAACTGTCAGCAGCCTCGCAGCGGTTGTCAGCTCACCACCGGTACGTCGCTGTCTTCCTCTTCTTCCTGATCGGCCGACTCTTCCTCGGGCAGTGTGAAGCCCGCAACAGAGGACCGCAGTTCAGACGCCATCTCTGCCAGGTTACCGATAGACTTCGCGGTCGCGTTGGTACCGGAGGACGTCTGCGAGGTGATTTCCTGGATGACGTTCATGGTGTTGGAAATGTGCGCCGCAGAGGACGACTGCTGACGGGCGGCGTTGGAAATGTTCTGGATCAATTCCGCCAGGGACATGGAAACGTTCTCGATTTCCTCGAGCGCAATACCCGCGTCCTGTGCCAGACGTGCACCACGGACCACCTCGGCGGTGGTGTGTTCCATGGAGATAACNGCTTCGTTGGTGTCTGACTGGATCGTCTTAACCAGTGCCTCAATCTGCTTGGTTGCTGCAGAGGANCGTTCCGCCAGTCGCTGAACTTCGTCCGCAACCACCGCGAAGCCNCGGCCTGCGTCACCGGCCATGGAGGCCTGGATCGCGGCGTTCAGGGACAGGATGTTGGTTTGGTCGGCGATGTCGTTGATCAGGGATACGATGTCACCGATTTCCTGGGAAGATTCACCCAGGCGCTTGATCCGTTTGGAGGTTTCCTGGATCTGCTCACGGATGTTGTCCATGCCGCGGATGGTGTTCTGTACCACTTCCGCGCCTTTCTTCGCGATCGCAACCGACCGTTCCGCAACCGCGGAGGATTCAGCCGCGTTGGAAGATACCTGGTCGATGGACACGGCCATCTCGTTCACAGCGGCAGAGGCGCCGGCAATTTCCTGGGCCTGGTGCTCGGAAGCGTCCGCCAGGTGCATTGCTGTGGCCTGGGTTTCCTGGGCGGCTGACGCTACCCGTACCGCAGTACCACGGATCGCCTGTACCAGTCCGCGCATCTGGTCGATCGCGTAGTTGATGGAGTCGGCGATAGCACCGGTGAAGTCCTCGGTTACCGTGGCCTCCGTGGTCAAGTCACCATCCGCCAGGTCAGCCAGTTCGTCCAGCAGTCGCAGGATCGCGTTCTGGTTCTGCTCGTTCTGTTCCTGGGTCGTTGCCAGACGCTCCTGGGCTTCGCGGTAGAGCACCACACCGATCATCACAACGATACCGACCATCGCGGCCAGGATGATGAACGCCAGCGTGGGGCTGACGAAACGGGATCCGGCCTGGCCGGTGAATTTCTCGGACAGAACTGACAGTTCGTCCAGCAGAACCTGTGAGTTCTGGAAGATGTCGCTGGCCGCAGTACGCACCTTGAAGAGGTCGGGAGAGGCTTCAAGGATGGCGTCTACGTTCTGGGAAACGAATTCAAACAGTTCGCCAACGGCTTCCAGGCCGTAGATGGCATCTTCATCGTTTACCTGGGAGATGCCCATGGCCGGGTTGCCATTGACCTGGCCGTCTAGAACCCGGCCAAACAGGCTGGCGTCGCGGCCAAACCGGTCAGCGGCGATAACCGCGTCTTCGTCACCGGAAAGTACGTTGTTGACTGAGCGCACAATCCGTTCCGCCAGCAGGGACTGGCGCTGTGCCAGTGCGATCTGTTCAGCGGGTGCGTTGTTATCCAGCAGGATCTGAACGATGTCGTCGTATTCCACCTGCAACTGCGGAATGGTTTCGTTCAGGGTCCGTGCCACTTCGTGGAGGCCGAGTACCGCGTCCTGGGTGGACAGGATGCTGTCGGCGTTGTCACGAACCGATTCCCAGGTCGCCTGCACGTTGCTGTCCTGTGCAACCTCGCTTGGGGGCAGGCCGGTTTCCGGATTACCGTCAACTACATAGCCCCACAACCGTTCGAACTCGTCACGGGAACGTCGCAGTGCGTCGAACGCTGACGCGGTACCACCGGCGGCTTCCGTCGCGTTTTTCGCGATTTCCTGAGACAGCACCCTCAGTTCGGCTGAGTGAGCGATGTATTCCTGATCGTTCTGGCTGTCCCGATTGATAATGAACAGCACCGCAACGAGCAGGACGGTCAATGCGATCAGCGCGGCAATCAGGCCGGCAACCAGTTTGTTGCCTCCCTGTCCCATACTGAGTCTTCCGGCTCTATTTTTCATTTTCTGGCTCCCGGCCTCTTCGTAATAGTGGCAAGTTTGTTTCTGCGGGCGTTGGGCAGGCGGGAAGATGTTCCTGCCAATGTCACCACCCTTACCATTGCGCTACATCCAGGAAGCGTTCGTCACCGAGAAGCTCGGCGGCGGAAAACACTTTCCAGACTTCCTCGTTACGCTCGTAGCCGCCATTCACAAACGGCTGAACGCTTGCAGGCACATCCTGTGGCGATGCCACGAAGCTGTCCACTGCGAAATACTGCATGCCTGAGACGCTGTCGACCACCAGGCCACTGAATACGTCCCCCTGTTCGACAACCAGCACCCTGCGCTCGCGGGTGCTGCGAGAAGAACGGGGAACTTCAAAAAAGCCGGCAAGGTCGACCAGTGGCAGGAGGCGGCCACGCACGTTGGCAGCGCCCATCATAAACGGATGAACCCCCGGTATGTGGGTATAGCGGGGGACATGGAGAATTTCAGTGACTTCACCCATGGGCGCTACGTAACGCTCACCCGCCAGAACAAATCCGATTCCGTTCCAGAGTTCAACGGCTTCCTGTTGTTCCGGCAGACCGGCAGCCATGGCACGGCTGCGTCGGGCGATATCCGTCAGAACGGCAAAAGGGGCGGCCTGGGCGGACATGCTTACTCCACGGTTGGGGATCAGGCAATCAGGCTATTGATTGTTTTGATCAGGTCGTCTTCAACGACAGGTTTGACGAGGTAACCCTTTGCACCCTGGCGTGTTCCCCATACGCGGTCTGTTTCCTGATCCTTGGTGGTGACAATCACCACCGGAATGGAAGCGGTTTCCGGGGCGCGGGTCAATTGACGAGTTGCCTGGAAGCCGTTCAGGCCGGGCATGACGACGTCCATCAGGACCAGATCTGGTGTTTCAGCGCGTGCCTTGGCAACGCCGTCGGCGCCGTTGTCAGCGGTCAGCACTTCGTGCTTGTGCTTTTCCAGAATGGTCGAGATTTTCTTAACCTCGGTCGGGGAATCATCAACAATCAGAATGCGGGCCATGGTGTCCTCAATAGTTCTTTGCTGCAGCAGTTTTATTGTTCCGCCTGGGGAACATACTGGCGAATCGTGTTTAGAAGCTCGTCCTTGCTGAACGGTTTGGTCAGATACTGGTCTGAACCGACAATCCGGCCTTTGGCCTTGTCGAACAGTCCGTCTTTACTGGAGAGCATGATGACCGGCGTCTTTTTGAAAGAGGAGTTGTTCTTGATCAGTGCGCAGGTCTGGTAGCCGTCCAACCGGGGCATCATGATATCGACGAAAATGATATTGGGTTGGGAATCGGCGATTTTCGCCAGAGCGTCAAAGCCATCCGTTGCGGTAATGACTTCGCAACCGACTTTCTTAAGAAGGGTTTCGGCGGTGCGACGAATGGTCTTGCTGTCGTCGATCACCATAATCTTCAGATTCTCGAAGTTGTCATCCATTGTCCAACTGCCTTGCGCTCAGCGACTGTCGTTATTTTCAACCGGGGTTTTTAACACAAACATTAACGATGTTCTATAAATCCCGCTCATTTATAGAGTATTGGCGGCCGGATAAAAAGTATAACTTTGTGACCAAATGTACTTCTGCCCGGAAAGTCACGTAATTGATACGGGATTTCTCCGGATGCATTCGCGGCTCGGGTACAATACCATCTGTGTCCACAGCATAGCACTTATTCCCAGGATCGCTCTGCAGACCGGTTCGTGTTTTCAACCTTTTACCTGGCGAGGCAATATGACAGTCCGACTCGGCATCGTGATGGACCCCATCGAAAAGATCCATTTCAAGAAAGACAGCTCTCTGGCCATGTTGCTGGCGGCGCAGAAGCGGGGCTGGGAAATCGAGTACATGGAGCTACCGGACCTGTACCTCAAGGGCGGACAGGCGAGGGCGCGAACCCGTGACCTGACCGTACACCTGGACCCACAAGACTGGTTCGGTTTCGGTGGCGCCCAGGACCGGGCGCTTGGTGATCTTGACGTCATTCTGATGCGTCAGGACCCACCGGTGGACCGGGAGTTCCTGATGGCCACGTTCATTCTGGAAATTGCCGAGCAGCAGGGCGCCCTGGTGGTCAATCCGGCTTCCACGCTGCGGGATTGTAACGAAAAGCTGTTCGCCGCCCAGTTTGAGGACTGCACGCCGCCGTTGATCGTTACCCGCTCGGCTGAGCGACTCAAGGAATTCTACGCCGAGCATGGTGATGTCATCATGAAACCGGTGGACGGTATGGGCGGGCGCTCCATCTTCCGGGTCAAGGAAAACGACGACAACCTTGGGGTGATTATTGAAACCCTGACCAACTATGGCGCCCACCAGGCCATGGCGCAGAAATACATACCCGAGATCAAGCAGGGCGATAAACGCATCCTGCTGATTGACGGCGAGCCGATTCCCTACGCGCTTGCGCGTATCCCCTCGCAGGGTGAAAATCGTGGAAACCTGGCCGCTGGCGGGCGAGGAGAGGGTCGTGAACTCACGGTACGCGATCGGGAGATCTGTGACCGTGTGGCGCCAGTGCTCAAGGAAAAAGGGCTCATTTTTGTCGGCATCGACGTCATCGGTGACTACCTCACTGAAATCAATGTCACCAGTCCCACCTGTATTCGGGAACTGGATGCCGCCTACGATATCGATATTTCCAGCCAGTTGCTGGATGCCATCGAGCGCCGTCTGAAATAATGACCTCCAGCCAGGTCTAACCGAGGGTAAATAGCAGGAATGGCAGTACAGGTCAGCGATTTTGATCGGTTTTCGTTCACGCTCTTCATGGCGCTGGCGCTCCACGCCATCGTGGTGCTGGGTATTACCTTTGCGCCCGAGTCTCCGCGCTCCTCGGCTCAGACCATGGAAATCACACTTTCCCAGTTTGACGACGAAACCGATCCGGAGGAGGCTGATTTCCTGGCCCAGACCAGCCAGAAAGGCAGTGGTACCGAGGATGAGCCGGTGGAGATGACCACGCCGCAGCCTTCCGACGTCAGCCAGCCGGAGGTCGCTGAGGTTCAGCCGGAACCTCCGTCTCGTGTTGAGCCCAGGCAAGAACAGGAACAGCCGGTGGTGCAGACACAGGCTCAGAATGAACGCCAGGTATCAGAGCCCTCGGCAGCGGAACCCACATCGGAAGAGCCGCTACCAGGAAGAGCCGCTACCGGTGAAGGAAAAGAAAAGCCTGATGGAGCGCAGCCTGGAAATTGCCAGTCTGGAGGCGCGGTTTGATCAGCAGCGCAGGGCCTACGCCAAGAAACCCCGGGTCATGAGGGTTACCGCGGCCTCGACGTTGAAATCGACCAATGCCTGGTACGTTCAGAACTGGGTCAGCAAGGTAACCCGTGTCGGCAATATCAACTATCCTACCGAGGCCAGGCGAGCCGGAATCTATGGCACTCTGCGGATGCTGGTTTCCATGAGGGAGGATGGCACAATAAAGGAACTGGCTATACTCGAATCATCCGGCAGTAGTGTGCTTGATGATGCGGCAATACGCATCGTGAGAATGGCAGCACCTTTCGCGCCTTTCCCGGATGAGATGCGCGAGAATGTCGATGAACTGGAAATTATCCGCACCTGGGTATTCGAACGGCGGGGGCTGACATCGGGATGACAGCATCAAAACACTCTCCACACAGTCTGCGGCACCAGTTTCTGGTGGCGTCTCCTTATTTGCAGGACCCACGTTTCCACGGTGCAGTGATCTATCTGTGCGAGCATTCGGATGAAGGCGCCCTGGGGCTGACGGTGAACCACCCTCTGGACATCCACCTGGGGGAAATTCTGGAGCAGCTGGACATGGAGGGTGGCGAGCTCGACGTGCCAGTATACGGAGGCGGCCCGGTTCAGCCCGAGCGCGGGTTTGTGCTGCATTCCCCGGACGCAGGCTGGCAGAACACTGCGCAGGTGGCTGACGATGTCTTGCTGACCACCTCCCGTGACGTGCTGTCTGACATTGGTGCAGGCAGGGGGCCGAAAAATTACCTGGTGTGCCTGGGCTATGCCGGCTGGAGTGAGGGACAACTGGAAGAAGAGCTCTCCAGCAACGCCTGGCTGACCTGCCCCGCCACCGCTGACATCCTGTTCAGGACACCCTGGGAAGACCGGTACCAGGCCGTGCTCAAGCTTATTGGCATTGATCTCAACCAGCTCAGTGAGTTTGTGGGCCATGCCTGAGGCTGGCAACCGGCGTGTAATGGCGTTTGATTTCGGTACCCGCCGGATCGGTGTGGCCAGTGGTCAGGAAATTCTGGGGACTGGCAAGCCTCTGACCATGCTGCCGGCCCGTGATGGGGTTCCCGACTGGGAACAGATTGGTCGGCTGTTGAAAGAATGGCAGCCGGACCGGGTGCTGGTCGGCCTGCCCCTGAACATGGATGACACTGAAAATGACATGTGTGCACGGGCGCGGAAATTTGGCAAACGCCTGCATGGTCGCTTTCACGTCGAGGTTGAGATGGTGGACGAACGTCTCACCAGTTTTGAGGCCAAGGGCGATGTAATGGCGTCCGGTGGCAGCCGTGATTTCGGTCGCGATGGCGTCGATGACCGCGCCGCCGTTCTGATTCTGGAAACCTGGTTTCACCAGCAGGAGTCTCGTTCGTCCTGACCGGGCCCGGGCTGCTGACTATGGGGATTTAAATGACTGCATTGCTTGAAATCGACCGGCTGCTGGATGACCTGGAAGCTGGCCTGCGCAAGAAACTGGAAGAGCGGGGCGTAACCTCCCCGGCGCTCATTGGCATTCGTACCGGTGGTGTCTGGCTGGCGGATGTCATGAGTAAACGCCTGGGTCTCCAGGAACCCTGGGGGGAACTGGATATTTCCTTCTACCGTGACGACTTCAGCCGCATAGGGCTGAACCCGAAAGTGAAGCCCTCCAGCCTGCCGTTCAGCACCGAAGACCGAGATATTATCCTGATCGATGACGTGATCATGAGCGGCCGTACCATTCGCGCGGCCATGAATGAAATCTTCGATTATGGCCGGCCGGCGAGTATCATCCTCGCCACGTTGGTGGATCTGGGCGCTCGGGAGCTGCCCGTTCAGCCAGATGTAACCGGACGGGTGCTTGCCCTGCAGTCGCATCAGCGTGTCAAACTGCGCGGGCCGGACCCACTGCACATAGAACTCCAGGAAACAGGCCACTAATCAGCGAACGCATAACATCAACAGGCGACCCATGACGGCAACCGATCCCTCACAAACCTCCCTGCAGCTGACCGCGGACGGCCAGTTACGCCATTTCCTGACCCTCGACGGTCTGAACCGCGCGCTGCTGACGGAAATCCTGGATACCGCGGATTCGTTTATCGAAGTGGGGGAGCGCAGCATCAAGAAGGTGCCACTGCTGCGGGGTCGCACAGTGGTCAACCTGTTCTTCGAATCCAGTACCCGGACCCGCAGCACCTTCGAACTGGCCGCCAAACGGCTGTCCGCCGACGTGCTCAATCTGGACATCAACACGTCCGCAACGTCCAAGGGCGAATCCTTGTCGGACACACTGCTGAACCTGGAAGCCATGGCCAGCGATATGTTCGTGGTGCGCCATTCCCAGAGTGGTGCCCCCCATTTTATCGCCGAGAGCGTTACCCCTGGAGTTGCCATTATTAATGCCGGCGACGGCCGCCACGCCCACCCAACCCAGGCCATGCTGGACATGCTCACCATTCGCCAGCACAAGGGCGGATTTGAAGGCCTGAAAGTGGCGATTGTCGGTGATGTGCTGCACTCGAGGGTGGCCCGTTCCCAGATTCGTGCCCTGAATGAACTGGGCGCCGCTGAAGTGCGCGTTATTGCGCCCGCCACCCTGCTGCCAAGGGACGTTGAGAGCCTGGGGTGCACTGTGGAATATGACATGACCCGGGGTATGAAGGATCTGGACGTGGTGATCATGCTGCGCCTTCAG
>JGI24649J20148_1000098_pt1 | contig 15186 bp, 12 predicted proteins | sample MalvirmetagMSP81_FD_20148 | JGI IMG/M metagenome (IMG submission 20148)
GTACCCATAGTAACAGACCAAGAAAGGTTAGCAGACCCGCCGTTTGTGATCTGCAGACCAGCCAGACCGCCATAACTGCCATCAACAAGGTTAGAGCCAGTCCAGCCAATACCGATTTCACGCGGACTAACAGTAACATCGTCAGTGTACGCAACCACACCACCATTGTTGAAAATGCTTTCGGCGTTGGATTTCAGCGCATTTACTTCACCAACTACACGAGAAACCTGTGTACGTGCGGTGTAGTCCTGGTACTGAGGAATAGCAACAGCGGCCAGGATACCGATGATCGCAACTACGATCATCAGTTCGATCAGTGTGAAACCCTTCTGGGCGTGATTCATTTGAATGTTCTTCATTAGTCGACCTCTGTGTTTGTCGTTAATCCACTCGATACGGCCCGGGCCCGGCGGAGTCGCACCCCGTGACCGGTATCTAGAGCCTGGGTTTTGTTAAGCATTGCTCGTGCCAACTAAAGCCAACCGCCGACAAACGCCTTATTATCAGCACTTTATAAAACATTGTGAAATTCATCGCATCGACAAAAGAAGTCGACCCTATGCCCTCACACGTCACTGGGTGACAATTATTGTCAGATGACACATCCGTAAGCACCCGGTTTTCCGGGCACAAGACCACTTCATTGCCCGCACGCCTTTCCAAACCGTTGCCAGCCATCTAAACTCACTCCATTAGACCAACATCCGTTTCAGACACTTAGGCTGCGTTTTTTACACAATTTATGTCTACCAATAAAAGCAATGTAACGCTTACGGGCCTGGCGAGACGCTTCGTCGATGACGGGCTTATTGATGAATCCACTGCGAAAGATGCCTTTCTCCAAGCATCCCACAACCGCATTCCACTCATTACCTACCTGGTACAGAACAACCTGGCGAACAGCGGAGGACTCGCCTTCTCCGCTGCGATGGAGTTCGGTGTTTCAGTTCTGGATCTCAACGCCTTTATGCCGGAGATGATGCCCGATAAGGTCGTAGATGAAAAACTGATACGCAAGCACAACGCCCTACCCCTCTATAAAAGAGGGAACCGGCTGTTTATTGCGGTCTCCGACCCAACCAACATTCAGGCACTGGACGAGATCAAATTCAATACCGGTTTGAGTACAGACGCCATCCTGGTTGACGACGCCAAGCTCCGGGAAGCCATCGACAAGTATCTTGAGTCCCACGATACGTCGATGGGTGATCTGGATGACGCCGACCTTGAAGGCGTTGAAACGGAAGGCGGCGACCAGGAAGACGATGCCGTTGCCGCGACGAGCGAAGTAGACGATGCCCCCATCGTGAAGTACGTGAACAAGATGCTTCTTGACGCCATTCGCGGGGGGGCCTCGGACGTTCACTTTGAACCCTATGAGAAAACCTATCGGGTTCGATACCGCACCGACGGCATTCTGAAAGAAATGTCGCGGCCCTCCATCAAGCTGGCCCCGAAGATTTCTGCCCGGGTAAAAATCATGGCGCAGCTGGATATCTCGGAGCGCCGGGTCCCCCAGGACGGCCGGATCAAGATGAAGCTGTCTAAAACCAAGGCCATCGATTTCCGGGTCAATACCCTCCCGACACTGTGGGGAGAAAAGATCGTTCTGCGGATTCTCGACCCAAGTCAGGCGAAGCTCGGCATTGATGTCCTGGGGTATGAGGAAGAACAGAAACAACTGTACCTGGACGCCCTTGAGCAGCCACAGGGAATGATACTGGTGACGGGGCCCACCGGCTCAGGCAAGACGGTTTCCCTTTATACCGGCCTGAACATACTGAACACACCAGAAAGGAACATCTCCACAGCCGAAGACCCTGCGGAAATCAACCTGGAAGGCATCAACCAGGTCAACGTCAATACCAGGGTGGGCCTCGGCTTTGCGGAGGCATTGAGAGCCTTCCTCCGCCAGGACCCGGACATCATCATGGTGGGTGAGATTCGCGACCTGGAAACGGCCAACATTGCTATCAAAGCGGCACAAACAGGGCACCTGGTGCTCTCGACCCTGCACACCAACAGTGCTGCGGAAACGCTCACGCGCATGATGAACATGGGGGTCCCCTCCTTCAACATCGCCACGTCGGTGAGCCTGATTATCGCCCAGCGCCTGGGCCGCCGGCTTTGTAACTCTTGTAGACAACCTGCCGACATCCCCAAAGACGTGCTTTTAGCGGAGGGGTTCACACAGGAACAAATTGATACAGGGTTCACGTTGTACCGTCCCAAGGGCTGTGATAAATGCAATGGTGGATATAAAGGCCGCGTCGGGATTTACGAGGTGGTCAAGATTACCGACGAGCTGGCGAACATGATTATGGAAGAAGCCAGTTCGATTAAAATTGCAAAGCAGGCACAGGCCGAAGGCTTCCCGAACTTGCGGCAGTCTGCCCTCAAAAAAGTCATTGAGGGCGTGACCAGTCTTGAGGAAGCCAACCGCGTGACGAAGGATTAAGCATGGCAGAGAAAGCAGAGAAACTTCAGGCGTTCGTCTGGGAAGGCAAAGACCGCAAGGGCAACAAAACCAAGGGCGAGGTGTCTGGCACCAACCTGGCTCTGGTGAAGGCCCAGTTGCGTAAGCAGGGCATTATTCCAGACAAGGTGAAGAAGAAACCAAAACCACTGTTTGGCGGCAGCAAAAAGATCACGCCTTTCGACATCGCCATGCTTACCCGCCAGCTCGCCACCATGATGAAGGCTGGCGTGCCACTGGTTCAGAGTTTCGATATTGTGGCTGACGGCCTTGAAAACAGGGGCCTTCAAGAGCTGGTCACCAACATCCGCAACGATATTTCTTCGGGCACCAGTTTCGCCGGCGCCCTGCGAAAGTATCCCAGGCATTTTGACGACTTGTACTGCAACCTGGTGGATTCCGGGGAAAAAGCCGGTGCCCTTGAGAGCATGTTGGACCGTATCGCCACCTATCTCGAGAAAACCGAGATCCTCAAGAAGAAAGTCAAAAAAGCCATGACGTATCCGGCCGCCATTATTGTGGTTGCCGTGATCGTGACCGCTATCCTGTTGGTAAAAGTGGTGCCCCAGTTCGAAAGCCTGTTCAAGGGCTTTGGAGCAGAGCTCCCCGTGTTCACGCAGATGGTTGTCAGACTGTCTGAGTGGCTTCAGACGTGGTGGTTTGTGGTATTACTGGGCATTGTAGGAACGATCTTCTTGTTCAAAGAAGCGGTGCGACGGTCTCAGAAGTTCTCTGACTTTGTGGACAAATACGTTTTGAAACTGCCTGTCGTGGGCGAAATCCTAGACAAGTCGGCCGTCGCCAAGTTTGGGCGCGTACTTTCCACGACCTTTGCGGCTGGTGTTCCGCTTGTCGACGCCCTTGACTCCGTTGCCGGCGCGACCGGCAACGCCGTTTATCGGGATGCTATCCAGCGAATAAAAAACGATGTTTCGAGCGGTACCCAATTACAGGCCACCATGCGCCAACAGGATGTATTCCCGGTTATGGCCGTGCAATTGACCGCCATTGGTGAAGAATCCGGTAACCTGGATGAAATGCTGGAGAAAGTCGCCGTCCATTACGAAGCGGTGGTGGATGACATGGTCGACAACCTCACAGCCCTGCTGGAGCCGATCATCATGGCGGTACTGGGCGTACTCGTAGGCGGCTTGATCATCGCTATGTACCTGCCGATCTTCCAGATGGGTCAGGTGGTTGGCTGATCACGCCCNTCCTTTCACCANCCCCTCTCCNCACCCCTCTTCCGCAATGGGAGAGGGGNTTTGATGGCGCANATTGAGAGNTTTGATGATTTCCNTTGATACGTTCCTNGCCACGCCCTGGCTTCTCTATACCGCAGTCATTTTCTTCTCNCTCTGCATCGGTAGCTTCCTGAATGTGGTGATCCTTCGCCTGCCGAAGATGATGCAGCAGGACTGGCGCTGCCAATGCGAAGAGTTCCTGGAGCTATCAGACGATCAGCGCAAGAACGATGAGCCGATTACGCTCTCCAAACCTGCCTCCACCTGCCCTTCCTGCGGTCACGGGATTCGCGCCTGGGAAAACGTCCCGGTCATCAGCTACCTGGTTTTGGGCGGCAAATGCGCATCATGCAAAGCGGGCATTTCACCGCGATACCCAATCATTGAGGCAATTACCGCACTGTTTTCGGTGGTGACCATTCTGGTCATGGGGCCGTCTGAAGCTGCGCTTTGGTCGCTGTTGCTGGTTTGGGTGCTGATCGCACTGACGGTAATCGATTTCGACACCCAGCTGCTGCCAGACAGCATGACGCTGCCCCTCATGTGGCTGGGGCTAATCCTGAATTACTTCGGCGTGCTGACGGATTTCAGCAGTGCCTTCTGGGGCGCGGTGGCAGGCTATCTGTCGCTGTGGTCGGTGTACTGGCTGTTCAAGTTGGTAACCGGCAAGGAGGGCATGGGCCACGGCGATTTCAAGTTATTGGCGGCGCTGGGCGCCTGGCTGGGCTGGGAATTGCTGCCGGCGGTGATTTTGTTGTCGTCTTTGGTCGGTGCCGTTGTGGGGATTAGTTTGATGGTGTTCCGCAAGCACGGCCGCGAAGTGCCAATTCCGTTCGGGCCCTATTTGGCGGCGGCGGGTTTGCTCTGCCTTTGGTTTGGGGCAGAAATTCAGGCAGCCTGGTTTACCTATCTGGGGGTTTGAATGGCAGTCGTAGGCCTTACCGGCGGAATCGGTTCTGGCAAATCCACGGTCGCGCGGCTGTTCGGAGCACTGGGAGTGCACTGGGTGGATGCGGATGATGTTGCCCGCGAAGTCGTCGAACCCGGCACACCTGCCCTTAAAAAGATTGCGGAGCATTTTGGGCAGGAGATTCTGCTGCCGGGTGGTGGCCTGGACCGTGCGGCGCTGAGGCGAATCGTATTCGATGCGCCGGAGGAACGCACCTGGCTGGAGGGGCTGTTGCACCCGGTGATCCGTGAGGAACTGATGCGGCAACTGCGTCCGGTTAACTATTCCCTACCCTATGTACTTCTGGTGTCGCCTTTGTTGTTGGAAACCGACCAGCACGAGCTGGTCGAGAAAGTCGTCGTGGTGGATGTGCCGGTCGATGTGCAGATCCAGAGAACCATGGCCAGGGATACCAACGACAGAGAGCAGGTTGAACGCATCATCGCCGCTCAGATGCCGCGAGAACAACGACTCCGAAAAGCCGACGACGTGGTGGACAACAATCTGGCTATGATGGATGTTGAGCGTCAGGTTGAACAGTTACACCAGACGTTCCTGGCAGCCTTTGGGCGCTAGTGTCTATGAGCCGACATCCCTCCCGCCCCGCCGTTGATGCCTTGACGCTGACCCCCATCGCCATTACCCGCTCCTGCTTCCGGGACAAGTTTGGTGTACCCCGACAACCAGGACTGACCCGCTTTGCCCACGCTGACCTGATCATCCAATCGCCCTTCGATCGCGAGGATGCGTTCCGGGGGTTGGAGACGGCCAGTCACCTGTGGCTGACGTTCCAGTTCCATGAGGCGGTACGGGCGGAATGGCGGCCGGTGGTTCGGCCACCCCGGCTGGGAGGCAACAAAAAGATAGGTGTGTTCGCCAGCCGGTCACCTTTCCGCCCCAACAGCCTGGGGCTGTCAGTCGTGAGAAACGAAGGACTGACGCGGGACGCGGGCGGTCACCTGGTGTTGCGGATTGGGGACCACGATCTTATCGACGGCACCCCCATCCTGGACATCAAGCCCTATCTGCCATTTGCAGATTCAGTGCCGGAAGCCACCCTGGGTTGGGCGGAGTCCGCACCGACGGATCGTCTACCGGTAGTGTTCCTGGATGAGGCTGACCAACAGCTCACAGCCTTGCCAGCGGATCAGTATCCGGATTTCCGAGACTTGATAGAAGATGTGGTGAGCTACGACCCTCGCCCGTCGTTCCGGCGTGGCCGGGATGAAGAACGGATATACGGAGCGCATTTGTACGATCTGAACGTGCGCTTCCGCTTTGTCCATGATGAATCACAGGAGCGTGTCGAAGTGCTAACGGTCTGTTAAACTGCAGATCGGTTGATTTTTCGACACAGGGAATGCGTGCCTTGCCTCCGATCCGGTTATTCAGACGAATAGGTGTACGGCCACTGGCTGCCAGGCTGCTGGTATATGTTCTGTTGTTCAGCCTGATCCTGTCGCTGGCTGCCACCGGCGTTCAGATGATTGGCGAGTTTGAGCGCAGAACCGAAGAGTTGCGCAGCACCCAGGAACGCGCTGCGGAACTGGTTGCCGGCAGTATGAGCAACAACCTCTGGCTGATGAACTACAGCGAGGTTGCCAACAGCCTGGATGACATGCGCGCCATTCCGGTTATCCAGCATGCCCGGGTGATCACAGCCGCTGGCGAGGAGTTCAACACGGGTACCTATCCGGATGGCCGGGTGATCAGCCAATCCTTCCCCCTGGTGTTCAATCGCGCGTCCTTCAATAACCCGGAAGCCATGGGCACCTTGACGGTGACGTCGTCTGTGGAAACCGTCTACAACGAGTTGATGGACCGGGCGCTGCTCACACTGCTGTTCCAGTCGATGATCGTGATGCTGGGCACTCTCGGGCTTCTGGTCATTGTTCGGCTCACCCTTTCCCGTCATCTGGAATCGATTGCCGACTACGCCGCCCGGCTTAACCTGGACGCATTGATTGAACCGCTGAGGCTTCGCCGCAAGCCCCCAAAGCGGGGTGACGAACTGAGTGAGCTGGAACAGGCGCTGAACACCATGCGCCTGCAGCTGCTGGAAGACACCCGCTCCCTGCGCCAGACCTCCATCCAATCCCAGGATGAACGAGATCAAGCCGTGCGGGCAAACCATGCCAAGAATCAGTTCCTGGCCAACGTCAGCCATGAGTTGCGCATTCCGCTACAATCGGTGCTGGGCTACGCTAATCTCCTGTCAGATACCCCCCTCGATCAGGACCAGCGGGAATATGTCCACACCCTGCTCAACGCTTCGGAGGGGTTGTCGGCCATTATCAATGACCTGCTGGACATCTCCAGTATGGAAGCCGGCAAGCTGGTACTGGATGACATTCCCTTTGACCTTCGCGACACCCTGAATGATCTGGTGCACATGCTTGGCGCACGAGCTCGGGAAAAGGGTCTGGCGCTGGAACTGCGAATTGACGAGAACCTGCCCTGGGCCCTGAAAGGTGATCCGGTACGGCTGAGGCAGATTCTGCTCAACATGACATCCAACGCCATCAAGTTTACTGACTCCGGGCACGTGCTGATCAGCATCGAGGTGCTGGGTCGGCGGGATAACAACGTACGACTTCGGGTGGCGGTTGAAGACACGGGCGTGGGGATCAACCCCGAGGACATACCGCTGGTGTACGAGCCCTACGTTCAGCTCGGTCAGCGTTTTCAGCGACAATTGCCGGGTGCAGGCCTGGGCCTGACCATTTGTCGCCAGCTGGTTCAGTTGATGGACGGCTCACTGGATCTTGAGAGTAAACCCGGCGAGGGTTCCACCTTCTGGATGGAACTCAGCCTGCAGGTTGCGCCAGAGAGCGCTGCCCGCGGTCGACCGGATACCAGCATGATCCGCGGGCGGCACATTCTGGTGGTGGACTCCTATGAACTGTCCCGCAAGATTACCCTGGAAATGCTTTCGCGCCACGAGTTGGATATCGAAGCAGTGAAATCCGCCGGCGAGGCACTGACCTCATTGCGGTTGGCCTCGGACAACCACAAGCCCTTTGATGCCTTGGTGCTGGACGGGTTTGTACCGGATATGGACAGTGACCTGTTGTGCCGACAGATCCGTAGCAACCCGGAATGGGGCCATACACGGCTATTGATTCTGTCGTCCAACCCCCAGCGGGGGGATGCAGAGCACTTCCGGCAGGCCGGTGCCGATGCCTTCCTGAGCAAGTCCCTGCGGGAATCGTGCCTGACCCCTATCCTGCACCAACTGTTTTCGGATTCCGTCCGTAACGAACGTCGCTTCCTGACACGGTTTTCCCTGCAAGCCGTCAGTGACAATACCCGCCGCCAGGAATTACCCTGCGGCCGCATGAAAGTTCTGTTGGTGGAAGATAACCCGGTCAACCGCACCCTCACCCGCCGGCTGCTGGAAAAGTTGGGCTGTGATGTGATGACGGCGAATGACGGCGAAGCCGCCTCCAGTCTCTGGCAATGGCACCCCTTTGATTTGATTTTCATGGATTGCGTGATGCCCCGGGTGGATGGTTTCGAGGCCACTCGCCGCCTGCGCCAATGGGAGAAGGACCACAACCGTAATCGGGTACCTGTGGTGGCGCTGACTGCAAGCGCTATGGAAAAGGATGAAGAGCGCTGCCGCGAGGCAGGCATGGACTCGTTTGTTGCAAAGCCGGTCAATATTGAAATGTTGCGGGCGGTTCTGGAACAATACTGCCAAGCCTCCGCATCCACCTGAATACCCGACACAAGGCCACCATGAACGTAGAATGTCCCACCTGTAAAAAGTCCGCGGAATGGAATGAGAATAACCCGTTTCGCCCTTTCTGCTCCGAACGCTGTAAACTGATTGATCTGGGCGCCTGGGCCAATGAGGAATATCGTGTTCCCGCAGAAAATGCATCCCCCGACGATCTGGATCAGGGCGGCGACACAACCACCCATTGATCGCCCGCATTAACCCGCCCTTAACCCGTTTTAAGTTGAGCCACTTGGGCCGGACCGTTAACATTCCGGCGGTTACATTCAAACATTAAGAAGGTCGAAGAATGAAAGCGTCCCGAATTCCCCTTATCGTTCTGTCACTTGCGGCAGCACCTGTATACGCCTCCGATGTGGACCTGAGCCTGACCAACGACTCGGTCAAGGGCCAGGTCAACTTCTTCGGCACCAATTCCGACATCCAGGTCGGCACCGGCTATACCTATCACGAAGGCAGCCGTCACATCGGCAACGTGGATTTCCACGCCCAGGGCCGCACCGCCATTGGCAACCTGCCCACCACAGCGGGCATTGGTGTTCGCGCCTTCGGATGGGATGATGATCGGCTGGACGGCGGCGCCGTAGCTCTCGGCGGCTTTGCCACCGTGAATGTACCCAACGTACCCGGGTTGTCATTCACCGGCGGGCTTCACTACGCGCCCAGCATCCTTGCCTTTGGCGATTCCGATGACCTCACCAGCCTTGAGCTTCGCGGCAGCTACCGTGTTATCCGCAACGCCGAGGTGTTTGCCGGTTACCGCTACCTGAATACCGACTTTGACGGTCGTGGTGACCTGAACCTGGATGAGGGCGTGATGGCCGGTATGAAGATCTTCTTCTGATCAGGTCCTGATCCCGCAGAGTAACCCTGCCCGCCTCTACCAGGGCGGGGTTACCGCTCCCCATTTCGTGCCCTTCCTCACTCTTTGTGCCTTGCCAACTTGATAGACTTCTGGCTCACGCTTCTGGAACGTTTTATCTGGCATGGACAACCCTATGTTTCACCTAGCTGCACGGACCTTCACCGCTGTATTCACTCTTTCCACTGTTACGTTGATGATCGGCTGTGACGGTAGTGGCGACGCGAACGACGACGTGGCAGGCCGGGGAAACAGCTTCCCGCCGACAAAAAACGCGATCGATGACTTCACGCCCGGCTCAACCGGCGATTCCAACAATGCGTCCGGCCTGGCCAAAGATGAAGTGCGGATTACCATGGAGGTGCCGGAATCCGTTGCACCAGGTGGTGAGTTGACGCGCCGCAACCTAAGGATTGTGGAGCCCGACACCATTCGGGTTTACCTGACCGATCAGACCCTCCGCGAGCTCGGCTCCGTAGAGACTCGGTCCCGCCGGGAAGACAGCGGGCGAACCGTCATCCGTTTTGAGAACGGACGACCGATAGGACCCAATGTCGTTATCGAAGCCACTTATGGCAACAGCCGCATGCGATCACTGGCGGCCGATGAAGACCGGGACGTGAAAGTAAACCCGTTTTCGGAGTACCTCGTGACCAACTCGCTGGACCTCTACAGCTCCGGCGAGTTCTCTCAGATCATGGACTGTGTGAACGACGTCAATGGCTCACTGTGCTTGAACAAGTACGTCTGGCCCACGCTCGCCGATCAGGTCCATGATTTTGAAATCAATATCCCCGGCAATCTGGATGTCGACGGAGCACTCGACCTGCTAGAGGAACGGGGAGATTTCGCCCGATATGTGGACGCTATGGCCGATTACGCACTATTGGGAGAAAGCTCCTCCGGCAAGATAGAAGCCAGCGCCGCGAACTACAATTCAGTGTTCTGGGGCGTCGAATTGGGGCAAACGTTTCTCGAGTCCAGCATTGCCGGCTCCGGCCAATGGGGCGTGCGGATCGCCCGCGAGGAAACCACAACCGACCAGAACGGTACCGGCTATGTTTACCCGGGCATGACGTTAACCTCCCTCGACGCCTTCAATATTCGAGTCACCAACCTGGCCAGCGATATCCCCTATGACCGTCGAGCCCTGATACACGCCGATGGTAATGAATTCTTCAACCGCCCGGCCTGGGACCTGAACACCCACTCTTCCTCACCCGGTGCCGCGACGGTGGAGGACGAGATTCGTCTGCTGGCCGGTCGAGCCCTTTACCAGAGCATCACCGGCCGTGGTAGCTCCCGGATTATCGGCTGGACCCGCAACCCCTATTTCATGAACGCATACGTCGGTGGCGGCACCGAGCAGCCCGATAGAGTCCTTAGTGGATATTTCAGTGCCGGGAAAGCCATTGAATTGCGTTCCGAAAGCGGCGAGCTGAAGCGCGAGCGCACACTGGAAGATCATTACCTGTCTGCGTTTGAGATGAACCTGTTGCGAAAAGAAGGGTTCAATCGGGAAACATTGGAGGGAGACTACAACGTCATTTACCTGTCCACCCGCATGGGCGATGAGAGCCAGCCCTTTGTGGTGGAGTCCGGCGTTGGGGTCTGGCAGATCATCGGCCCATCCGTCACCCAGACCATGGCGACCACCACCCTGCGCAGGGACAACACGGGGAATGTCACTGTTTCCGTGCCGGCAGACAACCCAGGCCAGCGGGATGCCAACTGGGTCATCAGTGAGCGTCAGTCGCGGGTGTATGACCCAAACAGCGGAAACCGTATCGTCAGTAACGGGCGCCTGAATCTGGACCGCGACAGTGCCTCCGGCCTGGATGAGAAACCGGATATCGCCGTCGGCGCATCAACGCCGAACGGTTCCCTGATGGCTTTCAACCTGGACACCAACGCTATTGGTGATGGAATTCTGGTGGCTGCCGAGCAGGCCAATGCCTCTCCACCCAGCCAGGGGCGCTACCGCCTTCAGGGCGTGGGGTTGGGAATGGAGCAGGTCAGCAACCGGCTGATGCATTTCGATAACGCCCTGCTGGTGATTGAATCTTCCGGCAGCGCCCGTCTGGAGGGCCGGACGCTCGAGGTTGTCCATCAAGTCGATGCCGAATCGGTCTCCACTCCACAGGCACAGTCCCCCGGAACGGTATCCCTGGCGTACACGGCCAGCAACACCGGGGCTGCAACGTTTAGTGCCGGCAGCCTGACGCTGGACGGCTTTTTTACCCGCGATCAGGATCAGTTTTTCCTGCAACTCAGGCAGACAGAGGGCCAGGAAGAGGTACTGGGGTTGCTCATGGCGACACGCTTGCCAGAATAGCGGGGAGCAAACCACCCGGGCGACGTTGGCGTATAACCTGTTATAATTGCTGTCATATCGATTGTAACGAGAGGTTTTATGTCTTCTGGTATCCGGGCACTGTGGTTGATAGTTCCGCTGATGGTTTTTGGTTTTTGGGGCATACTGCATACCCCCGACCCGGACCACGACCGCGACGCCGAGGACTCGGATGTCGCCCTGGCCAAACTGCCTTCACTCCCTGGCTGGTCACGAGCGGACTTGCCGGATTTCTCTGCCTACCGTGATACCACCGAGAAAAAAGCCGCGTTTTTCTCGTTCCTGTACCCACGTATCGTGCTGGCAAACTCCCGTATTCTGATCGAGCGCGATTATCTCGACAGCCTGGCCGGCAAGGACGAGCTCAGTAAATCGGAACTGACCTGGCTGAAGAACCAGGCCGAGCGGCTGAGGGTGGATGAAGAACCCGGCAGCGAAACCATGTTCCGACGCCTGCGAAACCGCCTCGATGTGATTCCGCCCTCGCTGGTGCTGGCTCAGGCCGCCAATGAATCCGCCTGGGGCACCTCCCGTTTTGCACGTAGAGGCAACAACCTGTTCGGACAATGGTGCTTCTCGCAGGGCTGCGGTCTGGTACCCCGGGGACGCGTTGAGGGTGCCAGTCATGAAGTGGCGAGCTTCTCTTCGCCTTATCTGTCCGTGCGCTCTTACATCCAGAACCTGAATCGCCATCCAACCTACCAGTTGCTCAGGGACATCCGCCTGAAAGCCCGCAATCGTGATGATATCGCCAGTGGCCCGAGCCTTGCTGCCGGTTTGCTGGGGTATTCCGAACGCGGTGAAGACTATGTGGAGGAAATTAGAAGCATGATCCGCCACAACAACCTCGACTATTACGATGAAGACTTCCAGGCCATTGTTCGGGGAGCCAATTCCCAAGAGCTCCTTGAGTTGGCTGCGGCAAAGCAGGAGAAGGCACTCCTGCCTGGGGCTACCACCGCTGACGAAACCAGTAGCGAAGGCTGAATCCACCATCACATAACCGAGTGAATTCGAATTCCGGAGACATCGATCAATGTCCAGGTTCTTGCCCGCACCCGTCAAAGGTGTGCTCGCAGTGCTTTGTATTGTTCTTAACACCCTTTGGCTATTCCCGATCCTGATGGTGTTTGCGGTAATCAAGTTGCTGGTTCCGACGCCTTCGGTTCGCAAAGGCTGCACCATCGTTCTGAACCGCATCGCGTGGTTCTGGATTGGCTTCAACAATGTGCTGGCTGACGTGCTTCACAACATCAAGTGGGATGTCCGCGGCGCTGAGGGCCTGAGCCGCGAACACTGGTACTTCGTCACCTGCAACCATCAGAGCTGGGCCGACATTCCCGCCATCCAGCACGTGTTGAACAGCCGCATTCCGCTGCTGAAATTTTTCCTGAAACAGCAGTTGATCTGGGTCCCCTTGCTGGGCGTGGCCTGGTGGGCGCTGGATTTCCCTTTCATGCAGCGCCACACCAAGGAGCAGATTGCCCGCCGCCCGGAACTGAAGGGCAAGGACGTGGAAGCCACTCGAGCCGCCTGTGAGAAGTTCCGGTATACACCGGTGACCATTTTCAACTTCATGGAAGGTACACGGCTCACACCGGCCAAACACCAAAGTCAGAATTCGCCCTACAAACACCTGCTGAGGCCTCGCGCAGGGGGTACAGCCTTTGTACTGGAAGCCATGGGGGAGTCCCTGCACACCATGCTGGATGTGACCATCGTGTATCCGGATGGCAAATCCGGCATCTGGGATTACCTGTGCGGGCGAATCCAACGGATTGTGGTTGATATTCGAACGCGGGAAATTCCACACCGTTTCCTGGGCATGGACTACGAAAACAACCGTGAAACACGGGCGGACTTCCAGCGTTGGGTAAGCCAGGTATGGGAAGAAAAGGATGCGCTTATAGACGAACTGAAGCGTTCAGCCTGAGTGCTGGGCTGTAGCGTGCCCGCTACAGCAGCCCCAATTCGCGGGCACGGACGATGGCCTGCGTGCGTGACTTCACCTCAAGCTTGGCGTTGATACGACGAGCATGGGTTTTGACCGTGTGCAAGGAGATGTGAAGGCGGTCAGCAATGTCCTGGTTCGACAACCCCTGGGCAATCAGCTCAAGCACCCCCTGCTCCCGGTCGCTGATGGGTTCAGCCAGAGACGCATGCTCTTTCATGTCGGTGAGACCGTACAGCCTTCCTATTGCGCCGACAAATGGTGTATCCGGCAGTTGGGGCCAGGTTTTCTCAAGCAGCTCCTGAAGCTCTCCCCTCAGCTCCGCGAAGGGGCTGATGTAGTGCTCCTCTCCTGCCATGGCTATAGTGGCGGTCAGTATTTTCTGGGCAGCGGAAGGGCCTTTCTGGCGCCAGCTAAGGACACTTTCCAGCAGCCTGGAATATAAGTCCAAACCGAAAGGCAATGTCTCGCCGCCGTTGTCCCGAATGTTCCTGACGGTTTCAGCGGCCTTGATGTCATCCCCCCGCGCCAGTTCGATCCTCGCCTGCAGGCATTGCAGCATGCCGGGCATCATCGGGAACATTTCCGGCACGCAATTCACGTCCCGCCATGGCTTGAGCCGCTCCATAGCCTGTGCCGCCGTGTCTGTCTGACCCAATGCCAGCCAGCCGCTGATTTTCAGAGCCTCAAGCACAGGCACATAGACGGACTCGTCGACCTGCCACGACTGCATGGTTCGCTCGGCACGACCAATCCAGGCGAACGCATCGTCCATCCGATTCTGGGTGCGACAAATCAACACCCTCAGCGCCATGGCCAGCAGCAACCCAAGATCGCGGGTTTGCTCTGCATGGCGGATACAGGTCACCAAGAGGCGGTCTGCTTCCGCCTGCCGTCCCTGGTGCCAAAGCACCATCACCAGATTTAGCTGTAGGCGTGTTTCGCCAACACGTGCGGGCCGCGATGACTCGTTCATGGCGGTATCCAGACCGGTGCGCAGCAGTTGCTCTGCGTGCTTCAACGATCCCTTACCCAGCTCGATCCGCGCGTGGGCATAGACTGCCAGAACTTCCGAACCAGCGTCTCCAGCCTCTCGAGCCAGCCTTGCGGCAATGCGGTTGGCCTCCCGGGCATCGCCAAATTTGCCGGCGGCCAGCCAGCCGCTGATTTTCAGAGCCTCAAGCACAGGCACATAGACGGACTCGTCGACCTGCCACGACTGCATGGTTCGCTCGGCACGACCAATCCAGGCAAACGCATCGTCCATCCGATTCTGGGTGCGGCAAATCAACACCCTCAGCGCCATGGCCAGCAGCAACCCAAGATCGCGGGTTTGCTCAGCATGGCGAACACAGGTCACCAACAGCCGGTCTGCTTCCGCCTGTCGTCCCTGGTGCCAAAGCACCATCACCAGATTTAGCTGTAGGCGTGTTTCGCCAACACGTGCGGGCCGCGATGACTCGTTCATGGCGGTATCCAGACCAGTGCGCAGCAGTTGCTCTGCGTGTTTCAACGATCCCTTGCCAAGCTCGATCCGTGCGTGAGCATAGACTGCCAGAACTTCCGAACCAGCGTCTCCAGCCTCTCGAGCCAGCCTTGCGGCAATGCG